>Ga0181394_1000001_pt1 | contig 89943 bp, 84 predicted proteins | sample 17SPOviralmetaG_FD_130123 | JGI IMG/M metagenome (GOLD analysis project Ga0181394, IMG submission 130123) | Marine viral communities from the oligotrophic San Pedro Time Series (SPOT) site, San Pedro Channel, CA, USA - 17 SPOT_SRF_2010-11-23 | ecosystem: Environmental > Aquatic > Marine > Strait...
GCAAAAGAGGTTAAATCTAAACCTGTCATGATGAGAAAACTTGCACAATAATTAACCCTAGTGGGCCAGAAACAACCCCTATCCCTACCCTTCTGAACTCATTATCTAAAATGGTATTTCGGTGGGAATCAGATTGCATTAAACTTTGATGCCCAGACCTTACAGTAGAAGCAATAGCTAAATTTTCACCCACAGTTGTAGCTGGAAAGCCAACTTTAGAAAGTCTTTCGTTTACACTTTCACCGTTTTGTGGATTTTGATGGCACCAAAATCCTTCTGTATACATTTCGTATGCATACGCTTCAGCAACATTTGACAAATACTGATTAAGCTCTAATCCATCAAGATTTTCATTTTGTCTTTCTAATGAAAGTAAATTATATATTTCAATAGAAAAATCTTGTTGTGACTTCAGATTAGAGATGGTGTATTTTGGTATTTCTAAGCACCCATCATCATCAACAACAACGGAAGATTTTCCTGTAAGATAATTTATTCTGTTAACTACTTTCAGTAAATCAGTACCAATAATTACCTCAAGTGTTTGCTGAGGAGATCCTTCTGGGCTCACATAAAAAGTAACAAGATTTGATTCATTTACTGAATTTTGAAAAAAATTTGGAAGGTTTATTATGTTCATGGCAGTAAATATCAAAGTTAAAATTAAATTACTTACTAAAAGTGAGATTGAAGCTCCTAAGGCTTTGCTCCCCAAATCTACTTTTTTAACTCGACTTGAAAGTAAATTATGTATATAAGACGCAATTAATAGTATTGCAACAAAAATTAAGCTCCCTCCAAAAACTTCAGATAACTGTAAATTCGAATTTAGCCAACCACTTATATAGGCTCCAATTTGGTAGGAATATCTAAAACTTAAAGCAATAGCGATTAATAATGTAAAAAGATAAAATAGTTGGAAAATAGCACCTTTTTTCCATCCCAAAATAAGAAAGTAAACCATAAAAAGATACAAGAATACATCTAAATATTGCTGATTTGAAAGGTTAATTAATAAATTTTCTATTATTTCACTCATTATTATTCATTTTATTTGTAAATTAATACAATCCGCTATTGAATAGTACTAAATATACGCTATTGTTTAATAACTCCTACAAATATGTAGGAATTTTTAATTTCAGTGACTGAAAGGAAATTATATATGAAGAATCGCAAAGCTTTGGCTTTGATTGCGATTTTAGCACTTGTTGCTGCGGCCTGTGGTGGGTCAGATACAGCTGACGAAGTTGCAGAAGTAGAAGTTGAAACAACTGAAGCGCCTGCTACAACTGAAGCGCCTACTACCACTGAAGCTGCTTCAGGAGACCCACTAGTTCTTGGTACTTTGATGCCACTAACTGGAGACTTGGGCTTCCTAGGACCTGGTATTGAATCGGGAGCAATTCTTGCTGTTAAGCAAATCAATGCTGCTGGCGGTGTAAACGGACAACCTGTTGTCTGGGTACAAGGTGACTCAGGTACAGCACCAGATGTTGCATCTGCTAGTTTAGCTACGCTTATTGGTGAAGGTGTTGCAGGAGTTATGGGAGCCGCTGCTAGTGGTATCTCATTAGCTATTATGCAGACTGCTATTGATGCAGGTGTTGTAATGGTGTCTCCATCAAATACATCTCCACAATTTACAAAAGTAAAAAATGGTGGATTCTATGCAAGAACCGCCCCTTCTGACCTTTTACAAGGTGCAGTTTTAGCTCAAGTACTTATTGAAGATGGAGTAAAAACTCTCTCAATTATTTCAAGAGCTGACTCATATGGTAGAGGTTTAGCAGAAGCTACTGCTGCTGCATTTGAAGATGCTGACGAAGGAAGAGTTGTTAATACAATCGTTTATCACGACCAAAATGCTACAGAGTTTTCCTCTGAAGTTACACAAGTTGGTAAAAATAATTCTGACGCAATTGTCGGAATTCTTTTCCCTTCAACTGGTTGTGGTGTTTTGCAAGCTGCTTTTGAACAAGGAAGCATTGAAACTCCATGGTATTTTACTGATGGTGTACGTGGTGCAAATCTTAGTTCAGAATGTGGCCTTGGTAATGCGCTTGACGGTTATAAGGGTACAGCTCCAGGATCAACTGCCGGAGATGCATTAGATGCATTTACTGCTGCATATAAAGCAGAATTTGGTGAAGATCCAGCTCCATATTCAGCACAAGCTTATGATGCAATAATGATTATGGCATTATCTGCAGCTGCAAATGGTGTAACTGGTGCTGATATTGCTTCAGGATTAGTAGCTGTTTCTGGACCTAATGGTGACGACATTGATTGTATTGGTGTTGACTGTGTAGCATTAGCTGCTGAAGGTGTAGAAATAGATTACAAAGGTGCATCTGGAGATATAAATCTAGATGAACAAGGTGATCCTACAGCTAGTACATATGATGTATGGCAAATCACTAGTGGTGATGAAGAAGAGGTTCTTAAGTCAATTGACTTTGGATCTTAATTCAAGCTATTAAATTTAAAAAAGGCCTGATTTTATCAGGCCTTTTTTTTATAGTTTTCCTAAATATAAATCAATAACTTTGTCATCATTTAGTAAGTCTTTACCCAAGCCTGTATATGCATTTCTACCTTGATCTAATACATATCCCCTATTACAGAATCGTAAGGCTCTCTTAGCATTCTGTTCAACTAAAAGAATTGATACTCCTTTTTGATTTATGCTTTCTATATACTCAAATACTTCTCCTATTGCTTTCGGAGACAAGCCAGCAGAAGGTTCGTCTAATAACAAGACATGTGGTTTTGAAATTAAAGCCCTACCCAATGCTAAAAGTTGCCTTTGTCCACCAGATAAATTCCCCGCTCTTTCTTTCCTTTTTTGAAAAAGTATTCCAAACATTGAATAAATTTCTTCAAAAAACTGAGCTTGCTTATCTTTAGTACTCCAAAGGCCCATTTCTAAATTTTCTTCAATAGTTAGACTTGGAAACACATTGGCTACTTGTGGAACATAGGCGATGCCTTTTTGAATCAATTCGTGACTTTTTATGTCTCTCAATTCTTTTCCGTTAAAAAATATTTTTCCACCAAATATTGGTATAAGTCCCATTATTGCTTTTAGTAATGTAGATTTTCCTGCACCATTTGGACCAATAATTGAAACAACCTCTTTTTCTTTCAACACAAGATCAACACCCTGAAGTATATTTAAACCTTTAACATACCCCGAGGCAAGGCCATTTACTTCGATAATTGGTTCAGTCATCAGTACTTCCCAAGTATGCTTCTATTACTTTTTGATCAGACCTCACAAAATCAGGTTTTCCATCAGAAATTATTTTACCCTCTGCCATTACAACAACTCTTTTAGAAATTTTCATAACTGCATCAATATTGTGTTCAACCATCAATACGTTTATACCTTCTGAATTTAAATTAAGAATAATCTCTAACAATTCCTCTGAAAGTTTTGGGTTTACACCTGCTAAAGGCTCGTCTAAAAGTAAAATTTTAGGATTCTTCATCAAAGACCTTCCAAGCTCCAGTAGTTTTTTTTGACCTCCAGACAATTCTCTTGCGTAAGAATCCTTCATTTCTGTCAAGTTTAGTAAGGAAAGGGTTTCATCAATTTTTAAGTTGATATCATATTCATCTTGCTTAAGTGATTTTGATTGTACAAATGAATTAAAGAAGCCTTCATTTTTTATAGAGCTTCCAGCGAATTTCATATTTTCATAAACTGACATTCGATCAAAAACTCGTGTTAATTGAAAAGTTCTTATCATTCCTAGCCTTGCTAATTTATATGAATTTAATTTTGTTACATTTTTTTCATTTAAAAATATACTTCCTGAATCTGCAGTTTGAAATTTTGTTATTAAGTCAAAAAAAGTAGTCTTTCCAGCTCCATTTGGACCAATAAGGCTTGTGATTTCCCCTTCTTTTAATTCAAAACTGTCTACATTCACTGCTTCTAAGCCTCCGAATCTTTTTTTTAGGGACTTAACAGATAAAATACTATTTGACATCTAAAAGAAGCTCCTCTTTGTCTCCAAGAATTCCGCTAGGTTTAAAAATCATACAAAACATAATTAGCAAACCAACAATAACAAACCTCACACCTGCAAGTTGTTGGCCATCTGGGCTTTCGAACAAAAATCTTGAAATGGTGTCAGTTCCTGCAATAATTACCCAAAATATTACAGCACCTAATGCTGGACCACCTAAACTTCCAACCCCTCCAAGTATTAGTGCAGCCCAAACATAGAATGTAAGAACAGGCACGAAAGTAGATGCCTGAACAGTTCCGTAATTAAATACTAAAAATATTCCTGATAAACCTCCTATTGCAGCACCAAGCATGAAACTTTGTAGCTTTAGTAAAACAGCGTTTTTTCCGAGCGCTCTAACCGCATCTTCATCCTCTCTTACTGCTCGCAAAGCTCTCCCCCAAGGTGATTTTTTCAATCTTGACAAAATCACTAATACAACAACAATTGAAGCCCACGTCAATATACCAACCCATAGCTGGGCAGGAGAAATATTATAATTCTCACTAAATTGAGTTATGTAATCTGGTCTAGAATTTTGGAGGGAATCTGAAAATTGAATTATTCCGTAGACTCCTCCTGTTAAGTCTTCGAAGTCACGAACTAGTAATCTAAATATTTCTGCAGCTGCAATGGTTACTATTGCTAAATAATCTCCTCTTAACCTTAAAGTAGGTAAGCCAAGTAAAAGACCTAGTAAAGCTGAAGCTATCAAGCCTAAGATAATTGCTAAAGGAAGAGGTAGACCTGTAGTTATGACTACACCCTCTCTCCCAAGCGAGTGAGGAATTAACAAAACTGTAGTGTAAGCACCTATACCCATAAAAGCTGCATGGCCAAAATTTAAAAGACCCGTCCACCCAAAATGAACATTTATTCCAATAGCTGCGAGTCCATATATTCCCGCAAAAGTTAGTAAGTTTACAAATACCCTAGCTCCACCAGTATCGTTTGAAAAGAATATGTAAAAAAAAGATAAAACAAGAAGGATAAATGCTGAAACATATTTATTCATGAAATCCTATCCTTGCTACCAAAAATGCCCTGAGGCCTGACCAGTAATATAATTATCATTAAAGCAAGCGCTATTGCATTTTTAGCTTCTGTATGGCCATCCATAAATTGTAAGCCAACGCTTAACTGAACAAGGATTCCAATTATAAAACCTCCAAACATTGCTCCAAAAGAAGTTCCAATCCCACCAAGGACAGTTCCAGCAAAAATTAATAACAAAATCAAAAAACCCATATTCCATCTAACGTTGTTAATAACTCCCTGAATTATTCCAGTGAATCCTGCCAACATACTTGAAAATACCCAAGTAACTAAAATTATATAATCTGAATTAATCCCTGAAACATTTGCGAGCTCCGATGAATCGCGTACTGCTCTCATTGCTTTACCAGTTTTTGTATAGGTTAGAAAAATCCCAACCAAAATCATCACTATAAATCCTACAATCAAGACTTGTACATTTCTTGGCGTTAGTTGGATGCCAAAATAATCTTGTCTTCGTTGTAACTCCAAAATGTAGGATGTTGGTCTCGCAGATGCAAATAGAAGATATATGTGTCGTAGAAATATTGACAAACCAATAGTTACAACTAAGACTGCAATATTCCCAAAATTATTTTTTCTAAGTGGTTTAAAAAGAAGCAACTCTAAAAGACCGCCAAAAACACCGCATAAAACTGTGCTGATAAAAACAGAAGTTAGAAAATCTAAACCTAAAGGTGAAAATCTATCTAAATATAAAAGACTAGAATCTGGAGAGGATGAAAAAAAGAGTGCCATTATTGCCCCAAAGGCAATAATTTCGCCATGCGCAAAATTTACAATTCTTGTGACGCCGTATAGCAATGAAAGGGCAACAGAACCTAAAGCTATTATTACACCAAGTAATAATCCATTTCCAAGTTGTTCTATCATATTGAAAGCCTATTTGCCATCAAGAAATTTAACATCTGATCCGTCCTCAACAATAATTTTCAATTTATACACTTCATTAGCTTGGTTTAAATATCCTATTGTAGCATCTATCCATGTAGCTGGGGTCTCAACTTTACCTATAACAACAATTGGCAAATCTTTTGAGACTCTAATATTAAAATTTCCATTTACTTTAAGTTCTTTTAGCTCTAAGTCTCTACCTAAATATATATTTCCTGTCCCAGTAATTTTTGAATTATTTAATGTGATATTGTCTAGGTATAAATCTGAATCAAATGAAACTAAATCTAATTTCCAGATATTTTTATTACCAATGTAAATTTCCCAACCAGAAATTTTTAAAAGTCTAGATGTTTCAATTTCTCTTATTAAGACAGCTTTAGGTTCTCCAATTAAAGTTTCTACTGCTTCTGGATAACCTATATCTCCAGGTCTATTTATAATATCTGCTGTATAACCTGATTCATTAAAAGTATTTAGCCTTAACACACCATCAGTATCTACTATTAACAAGTAATCCGACTCTTGATCTAGATTTCTATTCTCTAAATATGAAGGAAAGCTATAAGTTGTTAGAAATTCTGCATTTAACATATGCGAAATAGGAAATAGTAAAAATATAAACAAAAGATAAATTGATAACAAATTAAAAGACCTCGTATAAATTTTTTTAAAATTCAGATATAAATAGATAATTAACGGAAAAAGAGTGATCGGAAAATAATCAATATAGTCATAAATTATTGATGGCCTAAGAATTTCAAAAAAATATAATGCTATTTGCACAGCAAAAATTGAAAATAATAAAATTTTTAGAGAATTATTATATTTAACCACTCAGAGCCGGAGAGGGGATTTGAACCCCTGACCTGCCGCTTACAAGGCGGCTGCTCTGCCACTGAGCTACTCCGGCAAACAGTAAAATAATAGCAAAATCAATATTGAATCAACTACTTTTTTTAAAAAAATGATTCATTGCAATTCCAGCTGCAACTGAAGCATTTAGAGACTCCATCTTATTATTCATATTAATTTTTGATACGATATCTAATTTTTTTTGTATCTCATAGCTGAGGCCGCTCTCTTCCGATCCAATAAATAGAGCTACTTTTTGATCATTAAAATTAATATTTGAAATATCTTCCTTTGTATCCATTTCTAAACCAATGGTCCAGTAATCAAGAGATTTAAGTTTTTTAATCAATGAAAAAATTGAATTGTAAAAAACAATATTTACATTTTCTAATCCACCAGAAGATACTGCAAAAGTTCTTTCAGTAATGTTGACAGATCTCTTTTTCGGAATACACACTATATTGAAATCAAAGGCAGCAGCACTTCGTGTTATAGCTCCAAAATTATTAATGTCCTGAATGTGGTCAAGTACAACTATATTGTCTAACTTAAGTTTTTCTAAGCTTGACTCATTATAAGTTTTTTTTGGAATACATAAGGCTACAACCGAATGTCTGCTGTTGTACGCCCAACTTTCTTTTGTATTCACTTTTTCAACAGATAACCCTTTTGAATTAGCAATTTTAATTATTTTTTCAAGTCGACTTGAACCGCTATTTCCAGTATCAAGATAAATAATTTTTTCTACTCTACCAGAATCTATAGCACTTATTACAGAATTGAAACCCTCAACGACTTTCCCAATACCAGCCACCTTTTTCACCATCCTTTATAAACAAGCCTATTTCTTTTAACTGGTCTCTCATCAAATCTGATTGTTCAAAATCTTTGTTATTTCTATATTCTTCTCTTTTGATAAGATATTCCTTCATTGCCTGTTCTACACTTGTAAAGCTAATATTAAACTTTCTAAAAAAGGCTGCTAATTCATCATCGCTTATTTGAACTTTTTCTTCAAGGTCAAAGGTGAATCCTAATATTTCAAAAATGTATTTTAAAGTTTCCTTAAATTCTTGTTCTTCTTGACTACTAGAGTTTTTAATCTTATTTAAATTTTCAAACACTTCGCCTAAGAACTTAGGAGTATTCAAATCATCATTCATAGAATTCTTAAATATTTCAATAAAATCTTTATCCGTTGGTTTTGAGTTAACATTTTTAACAATATCTAATATTTTATTGAAAGTTGTTCCAGATTCATCTAGAAGAGCTTCCGTAAATTCTTGAGGCTTACGATATTGAGATCGTAAATAGAAAAATCTTACAACATTACCGCCATATAAATCAATATATTCACTGAGAAGTTTAATATTCCCCTCTGATTTCGACATTTTTTGACCAGCTAGGTTTATCATTCCATTGTGAAGCCAATATTTTGCAAATTCTTCGTTTTGAAATGCTGATGCTGATTGTGCTAGTTCATTTTCGTGATGTGGAAAAATTAAATCATTTCCACCACAATGGATGTCAACACCACCATTAAAAATTTTATTAATCATTGCAGAACATTCTATATGCCAACCAGGTCTACCCTCACCCCATGGAGAGTTCCATGAAGGTTCATTCTCTTTTGATATTTTCCATAACGCAAAATCTTCACTGTTTTTTTTATCAGATTCTATATCAACTCTTGTTCCAGAGACCACTTCATCTTTCTTTCTACCTGAAAGTTTTAAATATTTTTCATATTTATCAACTTCAAAATATACTCCTGATTCAGTTGAGTATGCATATCCTTTATCGATTAAAATCTCAATGAGATAGATAATGTGATCAATTGTATCTGTAGCTTTTGGCTCATAGTTTGGCATTAAGCAATTTAAATCTGAATAAGATTTTTGAAATTCCTTTGTAACTCTCTCTGCTAGTTCTTCCGTGGTAATACCCTCTTCTTCAGATCTTTGAATAATCTTATCTTCAATATCTGTAATGTTTCTAACAAATGTGACTTGATAGTCGCTAAATTGAAGATATCTAATCAAAAAATCAAAAACTACTGCTGATCTACCATGACCAATATGAGGAGAAGACTGAACTGTTGGTCCGCATAAATATACTTTTACATTGTTTGAATCTAGTTTGAACTCTTCAACATTATTAGAATATGAGTTATGTAATTTAAGCATTTTCAACCGAAACTAGTGCTATACACGCTGAAGCAGTTCCGTCCCCTATAACACCTAGATGATCAAACGATTTCCCTTTTAAATTTATTACATTTTTCTCAATTTTTAGAAGATTAGATAAGCTAGAGCAAATGTCATCAGATATTTTTGAAATATTAATAACTTGTGATAGAACTGTAATATCAATATTGTTAATTATTAATTTATCAATTTCAATTATCTCTAAGACCTTTTTTAACATATCGACACTCGAAATTCCTTTAGGAGTAGTTTCATTAGATGGGAAATAATATCCTAGATCTTTTTTAGCTTTTGAACCTAGCAAAGCGTCACAAAGTGAATGTAAAATAATATCTCCATCTGAATGTGCCTCAAATCCATCTCCATCGATATGGATACCACCAAGAATTAAATTTTCGTCTTTAGAGTGTTTGTGTATATCAAAGCCATTTCCTACAAACATTTTGCCTCTTTTGGTTTATATTAAGATTATAAACCGTCGTCTGGGTCTTCTTCTGGTAGATACTGGTTAATTTTTTCAACAGCTGCCTCTTCGTCAATGCTTAGCGCACATGCAACCTCGCTTGCTAAAGTTGTTCTAGCTTTTGCAAGCATTCTTTTTAATGCAGGAGAGATGCCTTTATTAATTTGGGCATGGGTAAGGTCTCTAACCACTTCAGCAACTTGAATGACATCCCCTGATGTCATTTTTTCAGTAAGAACTTTGTACCACCTGCTCCAATTTGTTCCAGCTTCTTCAGGCTTTTCTTTAAATATTGGAAATACTTTTCTAGAAACAGCATTTTTTGAAATAACCGGTCTAATTACTTCATCTACATTTTCAACTGGAACCATTACCAGTAACCCATCAGTGAGTACTTCTATTTCAAAATATTGTTTTCTTTTTGATTTTACTTCACCATTTTCATCAAAAATTTCAACATTTTTATTAACTTTTCTAACAACTTTTGCTGCCCCATGATGAGGATGAACGACAAATTGGTTCGGTTTATACTTATCTGTAGTTTTTTTTGTTTTTGTTGCCATAGATGTCAACAATACTATATATTGAGAACTATTTAATGTCCATTTATATATGAAAAACCTACGTTTTTCAACAATGTGTCAAAATAATCTCTTAACTGTTGTGCCCTGCTTCTACCAATTCCCTCTACTTCATAAAGCTTTTCCGGAGAAGAGCTTAATAGTTTTGGCAAGGTTTTAAACTTTTGAATAATTTGATCATGCAAATTTTCGGGTAAATTAGGAAGTCTCGCAAGCACTCTATAGCCCTTTGAAACTGAAATATCATCTAACGGTAGTTTTGAGAGTACATTGCCTAAATGCTCTACAGCGTTCAATTCGTCATAGGAAAGTTTACTGATTTCATTATTAGCTTTTATGGTTGTTCTGAATTTTTTTGAAGGCAGATGGTCTTTTAAAACTAGATTTAACGTGTTTAGAACTCCTGACTCTAATGAGTCAATTTGTATCATAATCAAGCCTGCATCCTTACCAAGTTTTAAAGCTTCAGTTTTAACTTGATTAGCTAATCGGGTTAAAAGTTCACCTCTTTGAATTACTTCAAGCACTTCTTGATTTGTCAGTGTATTTTCTATTTCAAGTTCACCTAAAGTAGTAACAGCATCGTCAAACCTTCTCCTCATCCTATCGACTGATTGTAAAGACTCGTTGACTTTAGCTAAAATTGCTGCTGACCCCTCCAACTCTATTGTCTTAAAATTTTCAAAAACCTTAATCAGAGAAGTTTCTTCAGATACGGCAATCACGGTTAAGCCAGTCATAGCCGAAGTTCGTTCAGCTGTCCTGTGTCTTGTACCAGTCTGAGTAGTCATAATTGAATCACTTGGGTTTAAATGTACGTTGGCTTTAAGTATCTTAGTAACTGAATCATCAACAATTATAGCTCCGTCCATTTTAGATAATTCAGACAACATTTCAGGAGAATATTCGCAATTATTTAAAGTGATTCCACCAGAAGATATTTTGTCTAACTTTGGTGTAGAACCAATAACAATAAGTGCACCTGCTTTTTTATCAGCAATTAAATCAACACCAATTCTTAAAGATTGACCTGGTAGAAGCTGATTAGTACTTGTATTTTTGCTAATGTCCATTTTCCTCTCTATTATTTGAACAATATTGTTATTTGAATGTTACTGTATTATTTTATAAATAGGGACTATAGATTAATTATATGGAAAAAATAGAATGTAAAGCTTGTTCAGCAACTGTTGATAAATCAATAGAATTTTGTTCAAGTTGTGGAGAATGGCTAGGTTTAAGTATCAAAGACATTGAGGGGTCTGATAAGCAGTCTTCGCCTGAAGTCAAAAGAAGGACTAGACCTCCTGAAGAATTATTGTCACAACCACTCTCAAATTATGGAGCTACTTCCTTGCCAACAAGAACTGAAGCTCCAGGAATAAGAGCAGTTTTTTTCTTAGCAATTATTATTCCTCTTATTGCAGCTGCAAGTTACTATTACAATCAAAATATTGCTGAAGGAGTTGTTGAGGAAATTCAAGCCATAGAACAAGCAACAACAACTAGTACATCTACAACTGTGCAGACTTTGCTACAACTGCAGTATCCATTTAGCTGTGCAGCTTCAAGTAGTCTTGGTGAAGGTTGGTCTTGCGAAAAAATATATGACGGTGAACCTTCTTCATGGCAAGATAATGGATCAGAGTGTGCTGATGCAACTCTTGAATTTACTTTTTCAAAAGATATATATTTTCAATTTTTGACATACGAAAATATAGAAGACACAAAGTCATTTACGAGAAACCATAAACCTCGAGATATATTAATTACATCTGAAGAAGATGGTTTCTCAATAGAGTACGAACTAGAAAACCAAAATAACAGTTCTCAGTGGATAGATTTAAATACTACATCATCTGTAATTACAATTGAAATTTTAAGTGCTTATCCGGGTGAGGAAGTAAATGGTGCTGAACCATTCCCCGAATGCGCTATACAAGAAATAACATTCTATGGACGCGGATAACTTGGATACAAATACACTCAAGTCTGATTTTTCAAAATATAAAAAAGAATTATTGGAACTTAATAAATATATGTATAAAAATCCTGAATTAGGATATCAAGAAGTTAAGTCTGTTGAAAAAATTACTAAACTTATCCAAAAATTTGTTAAAGATGCAAAGTTTAAAAAATTTAATAAAATACCAACTGCTTTTACGGCTTCATTCAATAAAAGAACGAGTAAAAAAGATATCGCTATATGTATTGAGTATGATGCTTTACCAAATATTGGACATGCTTGTGGGCATAATCTAATTTCATCAATTGGATTGGGTGCATTTTTTATCCTTTCGAATTATAAAAAAGAACTAGATTACGAAATAAAGTTAGTAGGGTGTCCTGCTGAAGAGATTATTCCATTGACATATGAAAATGGTGGCGGAGGAGGGAAGATAAAACTTATAGATCAAGGAGTCTTTGACAATACTGCATACTCTGTAATGATCCATCCTGCCACTAGAAATGAAGTTGATCCTTTAATGATTGCAGTAAAACAAATCGATATTGAGTATTTTGGAAAAGCTGCACATGCATCTGGTTCAGCATATGTTGGAAAAAATGCATTAGATGCTCAAATACTTGCCTACAACAACATAAGTGCTTTAAGACAACAATTGCAACCTGTAGAGAAAGTGCATGGGATAATAACTCATGGCGGAGAGTCTCCAAATATTATTCCAGATTACACAAGATCAAGCTGGATGATTCGTGCTCAAAAAACAAAAGACTTAAATAGATTAGAAAAGAAAATTATCAATTGTTTCAAGGGAGCTGCTGAGTCTACAGGATGTAAGTTAAATATTGTAGAGGGTAATGGCACTTATGAAAATCTTGTTACAGATGAAAAGTTAAAATTAATTTTTATGGAAAATTCAAAAAAGCTTTCTTTGGATATGAAAACTAATGAAAGTTACGATCAAAGTAAAAACGGGTCAACAGATTTTGGAAATATTTCAAAATTAGTTCCTTCATTACATGCATTTCTTCAAATCGTTGATGATGATGGAAAAATTGTAAACCATCAACCTGAATTTGCACATGCAACAATTACTAAAAGAGCTACTGATATGATTGAAACTGGCAGTGTACTTTTGGCTTCTACTATTTTAGATTTGTAAATCTTGCACTAATTGAATTCTTTAAAAGTTTATTGTATTGATTTTTGTTTAATTCCAAATAATTTTCTGCTTTTTTAAATTCCTCAGAAATCTTAGTATTTGCCATGAGTCGATTATCTGAATTTAAAGTTACATTAAACCCAGATTTCAATAGCTTTATAGCTGGATGATTTTCAATAGTTACAGAACTTGCTCCCGATTTAACATTTGAAGAAATACATATTTCTAAAGGAATTTGATCATCTAATATGTGTTGAGCGATTTTAGAATTTGGTAAATATTGACCATTTTTAAATTCACAACCCTCAATAATTTGCCAACCATGCCCTATTCTCTGCGCCTTACAATTAAAGACAGCATCTTCAATATACGATAAGTCAGCTGCTTCTCCTGCATGTATAGTCAACCCTACTTCAGATTCTGAAATTAAATTACAAGCTTCTTTATGTAATGAAGGTGGAAAATTGTACTCTGGGCCTGCAAGATCAAAGCCAATAACTTTATTATTTAAGTTCTGAATTGCAAGTTCTGCAACTTCTGAAGAGTTGCTATGTTGTCTCATTGCACACAAAATAGTATGAAATTCTCCACCAAAGTCTTTTTCACCGTCTCTAACTCCTTGGGACACAGCATCTACAACTTGTTGAGATGTAAGTTCTTCTTTAAGATGCTGTAAAGGTGCGTATCTAAATTCCCCATACAAAACTTCATCAAGAACTAAATCTTCAACTGCTTCATAAGCAATTCTATGAATTGAGTCCATGTCCTGCATGACTGAAATCGTCATCTCAAATTTTTTAAATACTTGTTTTTTTTCGGTTGAAATATTTTGATAAAACCAATTTTCTAATTCTTTTTCATCTTTTGAGGGAGTAGGTATATTTTTAGACTCTGCTATGTCAATAATAGTCTTCGCTCTAAGCCCACCGTCAAGATGTTCATGAAGAACAGAATACTCCACTAAGAAAAATCTCCATCTAATATTTTTTTATCAAAGCCAGTTTTAGTAAATAGAGTACTTACAGCATTCATTCCCTCTTCTAAAATAACTTCTTCATCAATTTTTTGAAACTTTGAATCTTTAACTATGCATTCTCCTTCTACATAAACATCTTTTACTTCTCTAGACGAAGCACACATTACAATATTGTTTATTACATCATGTAATGGTTGCATTCTTGGTGTATTTATTGATATTGTTATAAAATCAGCTTTTTGATTCTTTGATAACGTTCCTGAAAAAACTCCTCCGGAGATTCTATTAATATTTACTTCACTTGCTTTTCTAAATATATCTTTTGGTTTAATAAAGCCATCTTGAGCAACTGAATTATTTAAAACTAACGCTGTTCTCATTTCTTCTAACATATCATAGTCATCATTACCACCAGAACAATCCGTCCCTATTCCCCAATCAACATTTAATTTTGATAGATAATTTGTATTCATTGGCTTTCCACCAATCCCATGAGTAGTTGGACAAAATATTGGAAAAGCACCTGACTCAGCTAATAACTCCAAGTCTCCATCCTCAACAACATTACAATGCGCAGCAATTACATGATCGTTTAATATTTCAAGATTGTATGCATGCTTTATCGGAGAAGTATTGTAGTTAGTTCTTATGAAATCCATTTCTTTTTGTGTCTGGGCAAGATGTATATGGGTTGGTAAATTATTTTCACGTGCATAGCTATTTAATTCTTTTAGAACTTTAGGGCTCACTGTGGAAGTTTCGTGTGGAGCAACAACTGGATGAACCGTTTTAGAGTTTAACCAGTTGTTGTTGAATGATTTTGCTAAAGTTATTTGTTCTTCACCAGTCCAGGGTCCATATTCAGTCATAATAGTGTGGCCAATAAATCCTCTTATTCCAATTGTTTCACAAGCCCTTGCAACAGATTCTGCAAAAAAATAGTGATCATTAATAGAAGTGGTTCCTGATGAAACAGCATCCATCATTCCTAGTAAAGATAGCTTGTAAACTATTTCTTCATCTAGTGCAGGCTCTATTCCCCACATAACATCATAAAGTGCACTTGCATTTCCATATCCAAGTCCTTTAACTGAATTTAAAGCTACATGTGAATGTGCATTCGTAAACCCTGGAGAAATAACAACATCACCAAATTTTATAAAATTATTTGGTTTTTTTTCAGAAAATGTTTCTAAAGAAATAATATCTACAACAAAACCTTCATTAATAACTAGGACAGAATTTTTGTGTATGGTTTTTGAGTTTTCTACAATATATTTAGCTGAATAATATTGATGATTACTCAATTTAGTTTTCTGAAATAGGAACAGGCCTAACTCTTAATCTTTGCCTTATTCCTATAAGTATCAAAACAACAACTGTTAGAGCGTACGGAACCATTAAAATTAATCTAGAATCTAATTCATAAACTCCTTGAAGCCTTATACCAATTGCATCACCTAGACCAAAAAATAAGCTAGCTCCAAAAGTTCCTAAAGGTGTATTGTTGCCAAATGAAGAGGCAACAAGGCCTATATATCCTTTCCCAGCTGACATTCCTTCTGTAAAGAGTGTCATGTTTTCTAGAGAGAGAAAAGTACCACCAATTCCTGCCAAAACGCCTGAAAAAATCACAGTAAGCCACTTCATTTTAAGTGTATTGATTCCAGCATCTTCGGCCGCTTCAGGATTTTCACCTGTTGCTCTAATAGCTGTACCTAGTCTTGTTTTGTAATAAACAAAATATAAAACTACTGCCATGAAAAAAACTAAATAAATTGAAGGTGTGTAACCAGAAAAGATTTTTTCGAATCGAGTATCAGCTAAGAATCCAATATTAATTGGATCTATACCTTGAATGGAAGGATCAGAAAAGAACCCCCTTCTTTTAAATAACGTCTCCAACAAGTATCTTGTTCCAGCTATAGAAAATATATTAATAGCTAAACCTACTAAGACCTCATCAGCTCCTAAATTGAAACTTAAGACACCAAACAATATAGCTGTGAGCACGCCTGCAGAAACTCCCCAAATAAAACCAGTCAAAGCACTTCCCGTATAGTAACTAGCTGCAACACCAACAAATGCTGCGTTTAGCATTTTTCCTTCTAAACCAATATTTAGAACACCAGCAGCAGAACACATTGCAGCTCCAAATCCAATTAAAGCAATAGGTGTAGCACTTCTAATTAAGCTTCGAAAAAGAGAAATATCGAAAATTTCAAGCCATTCCATTATTTAATTTTCCTCGTAAATATTGCATCTAGTTTTCTTACAAATTTAAATCTCTCTAGTGAAGATACAAGCTTTTGGGCGCTAACAAAGAAAATCAAGATTGAGAGAAGAATTACAACTATTTCCCTTGAAACTTCAGTTTTATAATCTACAAATAGCCCTCCATTTCTTAAAGCACTCCAGAAAAGAGAAGCAATCAAACCTCCAATTGGCTCTAATTTACCAACAATTGCAATTAAAATTCCATCAAATCCTTGGTTAAAAAGTAACTCCTGATAAAAATACCTAGCATTACCTAGAATTTCAATTCCACCAGCTAATCCTCCTAAGCCTCCTGAAATTAACATTCCTGTAATTGCTGATCTGTCTGATGGAATTCCTAGATATGAGCTATACCTTGATGGATAGAATCCAACTAACCCATCTCCACCAGACCTTAATTCATACCCAAAAGTTGTTTTCTTCAAAATAAAATATGTCAAAAAAGCAATAAATACAGCTATAAAAAATCCTGTATTAAATTGTGAATTTGGAAAGTACTGCTTTAATTCAGCAGTTTCCAGAATCCTAGGAGTTGCGGGAGCTATTGGATCGCCTCTAAAAGGTCCGTTTGCCATATATGAGACAAACAACACAGCAACAAAGTTTAAGATAATTGTTGAAATTATCTCACTTACGCCCGCATAAACTTTTAACAATGCTGGTAACAGCATCCATAAACTACCAGTTATAATCGCAATTGCAATACATAATGAAACGTGTGGAATGTGGCCCAAAGTTGTAAATTTGTATCCAGCCCAAGCAGCATACAGTCCGCCAATATACATAGATCCATTAATTCCAATGTTGAACATTCCAACTCTGAAAGAAACAACAGTTGCAATTGAAGTCAGTATGTATGGAGTTGCGATATTTAAAGTATTTACAATATTTCTTTGACCAACAACAGCGCCTTCGAAGAATAATTTACCTATTTCTCTTGGGACAAAGCCGGTCACTGTTAATAAAACCCAAGCAATACCAATAGTTATTATCGTTCCAGCAAAAAGAATTACTACATCTTTAAATGAAAATTTTTCCACAATTAGTCCTTTATTCCGGCCATGTAAAGCCCCATCTGTTGTTGATCAACTTCTTTAGGATTCACCCAAGCTACAATTTCGCCTTCATAGATAACGGCAACTCTATCTGCTACTGACATAACTTCATCTAGCTCAGCAGAAACTAAAAGCACAGCTTTACCAGCATCTCTAATCTCAACTAATTGTTTATGAATTGCTTCTATATTGCCAATATCGACTCCTCTTGTAGGTTGAGATGCAATTGTAAGGAGTGGATCTTCAGACAATTCCCTAGCTATAACAACTTTTTGTTGATTACCACCAGATAAAGAGCCTGTTCTTACAAATACTCCTGGTGTTCTGATGTCAAATTTTTCTCTTAAATTGTTGCTATGCTCAACGACATTCTTCATGCTAATAATTCCACCTCTAGACATCGGGCTTCTAAAATATGATGTCCCAACTAAATTTTCCCAAATATCTAATTTTAAATTAAGCCCTGTGTTGGCACGATCCTCTGGTACATGAGCTAAGCCTGCCCTTCTTCTTTTCCTTGGAGATATAGATTCAATATTTTTACCATCAAAAACAATCGACCCTTTACTAGTAGGTCTCAAGCCAGATAAAGCCTCTACAAGTTCTGTTTGTCCATTGCCGTCTACCCCAGCAATGCCTACAATTTCACCTTTATGAACATCTAATGTAAGATTTTTAATAGCAAGAAGCCCTCGAGAGTCGTGTACCCAAAGATTTTGAACTTCTAAAACTTTTTCACTAGGTTTTGCTGCTTCTTTTTCAACTTGCATAAATACTTCCCTACCAACCATTAACTTCGCAAGTTCTTCTGGAGATGTATCTTTTGTCTTGGAAACTCCCTGAACTTTTCCATCCCTCATTACTGTTACCCTATCAGATATCTCCATAACTTCTCTGAGCTTATGTGTAATAAAAATTACAGTTTTACCTTCGTCAACTAGACTTCTAATAACTTCAAATAGTTCATCTGTTTCCTGAGGTGTAAGGACTGCTGTCGGTTCATCTAAAATTAATATATTTGCATTTCTGTATAAAGTTTTAAGTATTTCTGTTCTTTGTTGGACACCTACAGAGGCATCAATCATTCTAAGTTTTGGATCAACATCTAATCCATATTTTTTTGCAATTTCTGAAACTTCGTTGTTTAATTCTTCCCAATCTATAAAACCTACTGAGCTTCTTGGTTCTTGTCCTAAACCAATATTTTCTGCAGCTGTAAAAGAAGGAACAAGATGAAACTCCTGATGCACCATTCCTATACCAAGCTCAATAGCTGTATCTACTTTATTAATTTCAACTGAATCTCCATTAACGAATATTTCACCAGAATCTGGTTGTTCAATACCATAAAGTATTTTTACAAGTGTAGATTTCCCAGCTCCATTTTCACCAACAAGAGCATGTATTTCACCTTTCATAACATTAAAGTCCACAGAATCATTGGCAATAACTCCTGGATATGATTTAGTTATATTTTTGACTTCTACAGCTATTTCTTGGTTTTTTTGATTCATTATAAGATAATTTATATTTTCTAGCCCGAAAGATTCCGGGCTAGAAAATAAATATTTATATACTAACCACCGGCGGTAACGTCGGTAACTACTATGTCACCAGCTACGATCATAGCTCTAACTGATGCTACTTCTTCTATAAGCGCATCAATCTCAGCTGCCATATCTGGATTGTTTTCTTTGAAGAGATTTGTGCCGTCAACAAGCCATGTTGAACCCACAAAATTTTCTGCTAATCCATAACTATCAATTGAGCTAAATACTTGTCCATTAGCTGCAATTGTGTCTTGGATTACCTTATAAACTGATTTATCAACACCCTTCATCATTGATGTAATCATGGTTCCTGGTTGAATATAGTCTTGATTTGAATCAACACCTACTGCATAGTTACCAGTTTCTGCTGCTGCTTCATATGCTCCATCACCTGTAGCACCACCTGCAGCGAAAATTACGTCTGCGCCTTGTTCAAAGCAACTAAGACCAATTTCCTTACCTTTAGCGGGATCTCCCCAGCTACCAGCGTAACCTGCACAGAACTCAACATCAGGATTTGCATACTTAGCACCTTCTTCCCAACCAGTTTGGAATTTTCTAATGATAGGAACGTCCATTCCTCCCATGAAAGCTACCTTTCCAGTTTTAGAAAGCTTTGCAGCAATATATCCTACTTCGAAAGAACCTTCGTGTTCTTTGAATATAATGTTTGCTACGTTAGGTAGTAAATTACCATCATCATCAGTTACAACCATATCTACGATTGCAAACTGAACATCTGGATTTGCAAGAGCGGCTTCTTTAATTCTTTCTGCTTCAGAAAAACTAATTCCAATAATTAGTTCTTTTCCGTCTGCAAGAAGATTTTGATAAGCTGCTGCTCTTTCAGATTCTTCGGCTTCAATAAAGTCACCGTCAATACCTAATTCAGCAAGTGCTTGATCAAAGCCTCTTTTAGCTGAGTCCATAAATGAACGGTCACCTAATGCTCCAAGTACTATACCAACTTTTAACGCTTCGACTTCTGGCTCTGCAGCTGCTGCAGTTGTAGCTGGAGACTCTAGAGTCTCTTCTTCCGCTACAGGTTCTGCAACCTCTTCAGTAGTTGTTTCTGAACTGCCACCACAGGCAGACAAAATCAACATCAATGACAGAAGTACAAATACGGATTTCTTTTTAGTAATCATTAATTTTTACTCCTTCATTATTTAAATAATGACTTCAATAATTCTATCTGAATTTAATCAATGTGTCTTATTGAATGAAGGTAATTCTTTTGAAATTATGGGAGAAGAGATGCAGTTTTTGTTATTATATTAAACAACTTTTCGTCATCAACTTTGTTCATCCAGTGTACATTTTTACTCCTACCAGAGATTTGATTAGTATCTACCACTGTTTGACCAAGAGTTAATTCAGAATCTACCTCTACTTCAACATTTGTTAATTCACCTGTTGTGAGAGAGCTATCAACTAAATACGCTGTTACAAATGCATCATGAACCGGAGTTCCATCAGGAAACTTTTCTTTTACAATCTCTAAATCTGCTAAGGAACCCATCAATGCAACAAAATGTTCACCTGTTAATGTTCCTGAATCAAGAATCTTATTCAACCTCTCTTTAGTAGAAATCGCCTGATGAGTTACATCTAGCCCCATCATGACTAATTTAACTCCCGAATTTAAAACAATTTTTGCTGCTTCAGGATCAACAAGTATATTGAACTCAGCAACAGGTGTGTGATTTCCAAATCCTGCTCCACCTCCCATGAAAATAATCTGTTCAATATTTTTTGCTAATTCTGGATTAGATTCTAAAACTTTTCCAATATTGGTCATTGGACCTAAAACGCATATAGTAATTTTTTCTTCACTTTTTTGTAATAATTGTGTGATGTAATCTACTGCTCCTAGTGACTCTTCAGTTTTTGAAGGTTCCGGAAAACCTACTCCATTTAATCCATCAGTTCCATGAACCCACTCAGCTGTAAGTAGTTCTCTATTTAGTGGGGTAGCTTCACCTTTGTAAACAGGTATATTGTTTCGTTTGGAATGCTCTAAAATTCTTAAAGCATTCCTTGTTCCAACATCAACAGTTACATTTCCAGCGACAGTGGTTAAGGCAAGAAGCTCCTCATCATTAAAATGGGCTAAAGCTATAAGAATTGCAACGGCGTCATCAGTACCAGGATCAGTATCAATTATAAATTTCATTTGTTTATTTTAGTGGTTTTAAGATTCAGAATCCACAAAATCAACGGATGGTTCGTCTGGAGCCTCAACTGACTCAAACTCTAGAGTGCCTTCGTCTTTGTTTAGAGAAATAATAATTGTTGATCCGGCTTTATACTTCCCTTTTAAAAGCTCCTCAGACAAAGGATCTTCCAGTAACCTTTGTATTGATCTTCTTAGTGGTCTTGCACCAAATTCTTTATCATAACCTTCTGTAGCTAAGTGTTCTTTAGCCTCATCTGAAAGAACTATCTCTAAATCAGAATTTTTTAATTGGGAATGAACCCTATCAAGCATTAAATCTACAATTTCTTTAACTTCATCAAGCATAAGCTCGTGAAAGACAATTGTTTCATCGATACGATTTAGAAACTCTGGTCTAAAGTATCTCTTAAGCTCTTCGCCAACTTTAGATTTCATTTTTTCGTAATTATCTATCTCATTTAAACTACTAAATCCAACATTCTTGGCTATATCTTTAGTTCCAAGATTAGATGTCATGATAATTATGGTATTTTTGAAATCAACAGTTCTTCCTTGAGCATCTGTTAACCTTCCATCTTCTAGAATTTGAAGTAAGGTATTGAAAACATCAGGATGAGCTTTTTCTACTTCATCTAAAAGAACAATACTAAAAGGTTTTCTTCTTACAGCTTCTGTAAGTTGTCCGCCTTCATCATAACCAACATAACCAGGAGGAGAACCAATTAGCCTGCTTACTGTATGTTTTTCCATATATTCTGACATGTCTATTTGAATTAATGAATCTTCATCTCCAAACAAAAACTCAGCTAGGGCTTTTGCTGTTTCTGTTTTACCAACTCCAGAAGGTCCTAGAAATATAAAAGATCCAGATGGTCTTTTAGGGTCTTTGAGTCCAGACCTTGTCCTTCTGATTGCCTTTGATACTGCAGAAATTGCTTCATTTTGCCCAATAATCCTCTTGTGGAGCTCAACTTCCATTTCAAGCAATCGCGCAGTTTCTTCCTGTGTAAGCCTATGTACCGGAATACCTGTCCATTGAGCTAAAACTTCAGCAATTTCCTCTTCATCGATAACCATTTCAATTTCAGTGGCAGCAGAAGAATCTGTTGAATTTACTTCATCTAATAAAAGTTTTTCTTGATCTCTAATTTGTGCAGCTTTTTCAAAAAGTTGTGATTGAACAGCATCAATTTTTTGCTCTCTTAAATTTTTAAGCTTGTCAGCAATTTCTTGCTTATCTTGATCAAGTGGTTTTTTGTATACCCTCATACGGCTACCTGCTTCATCAATTAAGTCAATAGCTTTGTCTGGTAAAAACCTGTCAGAAATATATCTATCAGCCATGTTTACAGCTGATGCAATAGCTTGATCAGTGAATCTTACTCCGTGATGAACCTCATATCGATCTTTTAAGCCATCTAGAATTTCTATAGCATCTGATAATTTAGGTTCATCAACCTGAACTGACTGAAATCTTCTTTCTAGAGCAGCATCTTTTTCAAAATGTTTTCTAAATTCCTCAAGGGTTGTTGCTCCTATAGTTTGCAACTCTCCTCTTGCTAACATTGGTTTCAAGATTGATGCTGCGTCAATTGCACCTTCTGCAGCTCCAGCACCTACTAGTGTGTGTATTTCATCAATGAACAGAACAATGTCGCCTCTTGTTTTGATTTCTTTAAGAACTTTTTTAAGACGCTCCTCAAAATCTCCCCTGTATCTTGAACCAGCAACAAGAGCGGATAAATCTAATGTATAAATTTGCTTTCCTTCAAGAGTAACTGGTACATCTCCAGAAATAATTTTTTGAGCCAGGCCTTCTACAATTGCAGTTTTTCCTACTCCAGGTTCACCTATTAGAACTGGATTGTTTTTAGTTCTTCTAGAGAGGATTTGCATTACTCTTTCAATTTCAGTTGTTCGACCAATGACAGGATCTAGTTTCCCTTCTTTTGCCATTCTTGTTAAATTTCTACCAAACTGATCTAAAATTGCAGAGCCCGTTCCTGAACCAGGTCTTTCTCTTCCACCTGTAGATGCAGCTTGCTGTTTTTTACTTTCACCAGCGGATGAAATTAATTTGATGACTGTCTGGCGAACTTGTGATAATTCTGCACCAAGCTTTTTCAAGACTTGTGCTGCAACCCCTTCGCCTTCTCTAATAAGGCCAAGTAGAATATGTTCTGTTCCTATGTAGTTGTGTCCTAGTTGCAATGCTTCTCTAAGTGATAATTCAAGAACTTTTTTGGCCCTTGGTGTAAAAGGTATGTGGCCACTAGGAGATTGCTGTCCCTCCCCAATTATTTCAACAACTTCTGATCGAACACTATCAATATTGATGTTTAGCTCTTCTAATGCTTTTGCTGCATGTCCCTCTCCCTCTTGAATTAAACCTAGGAGAATGTGTTCAGTACCTATGTAATTATGATTGAGCCTTCTAGCTTCCTCTTGCGCTAAAACAACAACTCTTCTTGCTCTATCCGTAAATCTTTCAAACATAATGTTATATTACCAAGAGTCTGTTTATACACTTAAATGAAAATTACAACTATTTATACATTTAATTTATTCTTTATATATGGAAAGCAATGAAATTAAAAAAATAATTCCTTTCAATGATATTTGGGAAAACTTAGAAGTACTAGAAAATAGACTTCTAGAAGTTTCAAGCTCTTCTAATGAATATCTTACTTCTATTTCTCAATACCTTATAAAAGCTGGTGGAAAAAGATTTCGTCCTATTGTTACATCTCTTGCTGGAAAATTTGGTGAAGAAGAACAAAATATTGAAAAAATTATTGATGCAGGTGTATGTGTTGAACTAATTCATATCGGAAGCCTTTACCACGATGATGTTATGGATAATGCAACAACAAGAAGAGGCGTAGAAAGCTCAAACTCAAAATGGAACTCCAATCTTTCTATACTGGCTGGCGACTATTTGCTTGCTAGGTCTTCTGAACTTGCTGCAGAAAACCTTGGACTAGAATCAGTCAAACTACTTGCCTCAACATATGCGGAACTAGTTGAAGGACAGACAAAGGAACTTAATTTAGCATTTAATTTAGAACAAAAAATTGATGATTATTTGAGTGTCATTGAAGGAAAAACAGCCAGCCTAATTAGAACAAGTGCAAGATTAGGTTCGCTTGCTAGTTCTGCAGACAGTGATGTAATTGAGGCCTTAAGTTCATGGGGATGGAATTGCGGAATTATATTTCAAATATCCGATGACATATTAGATTTAACTTCAGATTCAGAAACTCTTGGGAAGCCTGCTGGCAATGATATCTTGGAAGGGACCTATACTTTGCCAGTCTTAATTGCGTTAAGTAAAGACCACGGCAAATATCAGGAAATCCTAACTGAAATAAAAGAAAAGAAAATTAATATTGAAAATGTTTTAAGTGAATTTACTACTAAAGAAATTATTGAAGATTCTAAAGAAGTAATAAATAAATATTTTAATCAAAGTATCGAATCAATTTATTCTCTTAAAAATCATGAACTTTTCCCAGTACTTGAAAATATAAATAATTATTTAATAAACCGAACAAATTAATTTTCAGGTTTAAGGTGTGGAAAGGCAATCACCTCTCTAATAGAATCATTATTTGTTAACATCATGACAAATCGATCTACTCCAAAACCTAAACCACCTGTAGGAGGAAGTCCGAACTCAAGTGCTTCAATGTAATCTTTATCTTCTACATGGGCCTCTTCGTCACCCTGTATTTTCTTTTTTGCCTGTACTTTAAGTCTTTCATCCTGGTCGAAAGGGTCTATCAATTCTGAAAATCCATTTGCTAATTCACTACCAAATGCAAAAAGTTCGAACCTTTCAGTGACTCCTTTTTCTTTTTTGCTTTCTCTAGCAAATGGTGAAACCTCTTTTGGATAATGTGTCACAAATGTTGGATTAACAATATTGTCTTCAATATAATTTTCAAATAAATCATAAACGAGAGTACCAATGCTTTGTGCATCAACCTGAATGTTGTGTTTTTTATTAAGCATACTCTGAATTTCTTTTAATTCTGAATCACATTTTATTTCAATTTCAAAATGGTTACTCACTAAATCAAACATACTTATTCTTTTCCACGGAAAACTAAAATTTGCTTCTTTGCCTGCATATTCAACATTTAGACTTTGATTTAACTGTGTAAATATGTGTTCGCACATTCTCTCAACCATGTCCATAACGCCATTAACATCTGTATATGCTTCATAACTCTCCATCATCGTAAATTCAGGAGAGTGTGTCTGATCAACACCTTCGTTTCTAAACACTTTTCCTACTTCAAAAACTTTTTCGTATCCACCTATTATCAATCTTTTTAAATAAAGCTCAGGAGCAATGCGAAGAAACATGTCTATATTCATTGCGTTGTGATGTGTTATAAATGGTTTAGCTATCGCTCCACCAGCTTTAGGTTGAAGAGTAGGAGTTTCAACCTCTATAAATCCATCAGTAACCATAAACTCTCTTAGCAACTGCAGTACTTTAAATCTTGTATCAATTGTCTTCTTTGCATTACTATTAACGATAAAGTCAAGATACCTTTGCCTAAACCTTGTCTCTTTGTCTTTTAGCCCATGCCACTTTTCAGGAAGTGCTCTGAAAGATTTACTAAGTAATATTAATTCAGAAATCTTCAAGGAGAGTTCTCCTTTTTTTGTTTTCATAATATTTCCCCTACTTCCAATCACATCACCTACATCTAGAAGTTCGATGTATTGTTGAAGATTTTCATGTAAATCATCTTTAGCGACTAGCAACTGAATTTTGCCAGTAGTATCTTTTACATCGATGAATGTCAGCTTTCCAAAAGATCTAATACTTAGAATCCTCCCCCTTACAAGAACGCTTATATCAGTTTGTTCTCCATTCTCTAAGCTTTGGTGTTTATTTTTAATATCTTCAATAAAAGTAGTATTTTTAAAATTAGTTGGGAAAGAATCTATATCAATATCTTTTAATTTTTCAACCTTCTCTTTTCTAAGGTTATATATTTCTTTTTCTGATTTTGATAATTCAGTCACATTTATATCCTAATTATTTAAGTTAAATATTTCTTCTAACCCAATTAATGTTAAATCTTGTTCATATGATGCATTCAAATTTAGTGCAGGTTGAATAGTTTTACTCAAACCACCAGTTAAAATAATCTTTGGCTTGGTTCCTAATTCTTGTAGAAGCTTTTCAATCATTGAATCAATCATTGAAGCGTGACCATAAATTAATCCACTCTGAATAGCTTCATATGTATTTTTTCCAATAACTTTTTTTGGTAAGTCTAATTCAACTGATTTCAAAGAAGCAGTTTTAGATGTTAGAGCATCTAAGCTAATTTTAATACCTGGTGCAATAGAGCCTCCAAGATATTCCTTTTTTGAATTTACAACATCAAATGTAGTAGCTGTTCCTAAATCAACAATTATGACATCTGATTCAGCAATTTTATATCCAGCAACAGAATTGGCTATTCTGTCTGGCCCTAGCTCTTTCGGGTTATCGATATTTACTTTTAATCCTGTTTTTACTCCAGGCCCTACAACTGTGGGTGTAGATTCTAAATATTTTTCTATAGCTTTGACCATATTATTAGTCACCTGGGGAACGACTGAACATATAATTGAGCCAGATATTTGATTTTTTGTTTCAATATCTAATTCAAAAGTTGAGTTGAAAAGAACTAATAGTTCATCTGAGGTATTAGCATCTCGGGTTGTAAATCTATAGGAATTCCAGCCGTCTTTATTACCTATACCGACAGTGGTTTCTGTATTTCCTATATCTATAGCAATCATTTTTTTCATAGTTTTATATTTAGGTTGTCAATAAGTCTTACATTTTCGACATAAGCCGCAACTAATAACTTTAATTTCTTTGAATATTTATTTGGAGATTTAAAATTTTCTACGTCTACCAATTCAAGGTAATCCAAAACAATATCATTTTTTATAAAGTAGTTTGCTCCCTCTTTTACGGCTTCTTCGTAATCATTGTTTAAAGCAATTGTATCTGCAGTCTTAAGCAATAATTTATATATATTTGCTGCCTTTAATCTTGCATTGGAAGACAAATGGCTGTTACGACTACTTAAGGCCAAGCCATTTTTATCTCTAATAATGTCTCCTTCAATTATATGAATATTTAGATTAAATTCTTTAATCATATTTTTAATTAAAAATAATTGTTGAGCATCTTTTTTCCCAAATACTGAGTAGCTGGGCTGTATTAGATCAAATAGTCTTTTCACAACTGTCAAAACTCCTTCGAAGTGACCAGGTCTTGAGGAACCTTCTAATAAACCTCCAATTTCATTCGGAACAATTGTTTCTATACTCTTATTTGGATAGATATACTTTTCTTCTGGAACAAATATGTAATCAACTTTCCTACTTTTTAATAATTGAATATCCGTATCCAATTGAGTTGGATAATTATTAAAATCTTTAATGTTGTTAAATTGTCTTTTGTTTAAAAATATTGAGACCAAAATTTTTAAGTTTGTTTTTTTACCTAAATCAACGAGAGAAAGGTGACCCTCATGGAGAGAACCCATTGTAGGAATAAAACAAATATCTTCATTTAGAATATCGTTATTAATAGTCCTTATAATTTTTGTCATTATCGTGCCCTAAATTTGGTGCCCGTACTTAGAATTTAATTTTACCAATCTTTGTAATTTTTTGTTCATGAATTTCATAACTAGATTGATCTAATTCTCTGCCTAATAATTCATATAACGGTTGTAAAACAAAAAGACGATTGTGCCAATCATAATGAGGGATAGATAGATCTTTTTGTCTTATCTCCTCTCCTTTAAAAAAGATAATATCAATATCAATTATTCTTGGACCGTATCTAATAATTTTTTTTCGTCCCATTTGTGTTTCAATATTTTTAATTATTTGTAAAAGAGATTGCGCCGTTTCTTGATATTCATATTCAATAACTATATTTAAAAAATCATCTTGATCCTCATAAAGAACTGGTTCAGTTTTATAAACCGATGAGATAGCTAATATCTTTCCAAACTCGGATAGTAAGTTAATTGCATCCGACAAATTCTTATTTTTATCACCGACATTTGTTCCTAGAGAGAGAAAAATGCTATCTAAGTTTTTCAAAATATGAAACCGATATGTTTTGTGTTTTACTTTTTAAAATTGTATCTGGTTTGTGTACGGTTGCTTTAATTTCATTGATTCTTAAATTTCCTTTTTGAAATTGATTAGCAATATTTTTAACAATATTTTTTGATAATGATTCAATTAAATCAAAACTTTCTCTCGCAACAATTTTTATAACTAAATCAACAACTTCTTCATAGTTAATAGTTTTACTAATATCATCTTCTTCAAAGTCGTCAATATTAATATGTATATCTACAAAAAATTTTTGCTCATTGTTTTTTTCATTATCGTAAATCCCATGTTTTCCAAAACATTCTATTTTAGATAAATGTATGTCAAAAGACATTATTTAGACAGTAGGAATAAGAGAAATTGCTTTTGGTGACAATGGCTTTTCAAGTATTTTTTCAAGTATTGTTCTTGCCAGAATTGGATCTTCTAATAGTTTTGAGTAAATTAAATAACCAGCAAGTATTCCTGGAACTTGCTCGTCTAATAATTCACGATGTATTAATAGCTTTCTATCTTTATCAGCTAAAGCTTCTTTTATCGCGTCAAAAATAACATTAAGGGATTCTTTTGGAATATCATCATTAAGAGGATAGTGATAAGTTCTAAAACCAACTTCTTGATAGTTTTTCAGATTAAAATCTGAATCCAATAAAGAAAAAATTGCATTGATTCCCTGTCCTTTTAGCCATTGAATTTCTTCTTCTCTTCTGATTTTTCGAGGCGTAAGACCACCTCCGCCAATACATTCTGAAACAGCTAGTTTTCCTTCAATAATCCAATGAAAGTCATTAGGTTTTAAACCAGCCATTTATCCTCCGTAAATTATATGTTAGCTTAAGTTTAAAACTAAGAAGCTATGTGTAGCCTTACTAAAGCAACTCCGGAATCAATACAGTGTTGATATAACTGGCTATTTGTCAAATTTAGAGCCTCTGTGAATTTTTTCTTTGAATAACCAACAATTAAAGGAAAGCCAAAGCAAAAAGCATCAAGGTTTTCAAATAGTACTTTAGAATCCTCCATAGTTTTACCAAAACCGAGCCCCGGATCAATAGAAATTCGATTTTCTTTAATTCCATTAGAAATCAAAGAAACGATTTTAGATTCTAAGTGATCTTTTACTTCCTGAACAACATTTTTAAATTCCATCTTTTCTTGAATATGAGATGACTCTGGATGGTTGTGTACAAGTATAATTTTTGAGTTTCTATCTGCAGCTAATTCAATCATTTCTGAGTTTCTAAAACCACTAACATCATTCAAAATCTCAAAATTATTATCTAAAGAATATTCTGCAACACTTTTGTTCATAGTATCAATTGATAATTTAAAATCTCCATCATAATTGTCTAGAAAGAAATTTAATCTTTTAAATTCTTCTTCTTGGCTTATATCTTTAAAGTTTGGTTTTGTGGAAACACATCCAACATCAATAAGGTCGATTCCATTATTCTTTGCACTTGCCAGTAAACGAGTTAAATTATCTTTATTTTTATAAATACCATCGCCAGTAAATGAGTCATTATTTGAATTAATTATTCCAATAACATTGTTGTTAACAGAATCTAAGAGTTCATTCCAGTCCGACAATTTTAAGAAAAATTTAAAATTGCTTCATTACGTAGTGAAAAATCTAATTCATAAACACCCGTAGAAAAAGTAGTTATGACTTCCTCTGAAGAATTTTTTGAATTTAATAAATCAGAGCACAGATGTTTTCCAGACATTTTAACAAATACACCATCAGCATCAAGTGTTTTCTGTATGAGTAAAGCGATTTTCTCGGTTAGCTTTTCTTGCAAAGTGAGATCATTTGACAAATGACTTACGATGTCACTAAATTTTGATATTCCTAATATATTTTTTTTTGGGAAAACTGCTATGTTTACAGACCCATGAAAAGGTAACATATGATGTTCACACAAGCTAATATATGAAATTCCATTTATATAAATTGGTTGGCTATGAATAGTTTTATCAAGAATTTCAAAATTTAAGTCAATATCACTCTTTTTTGATAGTTTTTTTTGAATCTGATCTAGAAACTTAAATGTTAATTTATTTATCTCGTCATCGCTTTTGTCAGTAATGTCTTTGAGTAAATTAAATAAAGCTTCTTCTGCAATGCTTAAATTTGTTTGCAATTTGCCCATTAAGCAAGCCTTAAGTTGTTTCCAGAACCCTGTATTTTTACTTTCTTGATAGATTTAAATACTTCTGCAACTTCATCTTTATTAATTGTTTCTTTTTCCATTAATAATTTCACCATTGCGTCCATTTGTTTTTTGAACTTTTTTAAAATTTTTCCTGCAATAACATGAGCATCATTAAGCAGATTTCTAACCTCGTCATCTATTGATGAAGCAACTTCATCTGAGTAATCTTGCTGCCTCCCATAATCTCTACCAAGAAATACTTCGTTAGAGCCTTTCCCATAAAGCATAGGTCCAAGCTTTTCACTCATTCCAAATTCCATCACCATTCTTCTTGCTATATCAGTTGCTTTTTCAATATCGTTTGATGCACCAGTTGTTGGATCAGCAAAGATTAATTCTTCGGCTACCCTTCCACCCATCAGCATTGCTAATCTGTCTTTTAATTCTGCTTTTGAAGAAAGGTATTTTTCACTATCTGGAAGTGCCATTGTATAGCCAAGAGCTCTTCCTCTTGGAATAATGGTAACTTTGTGAATTGGATCAGCATTAGGAAGTGCCCAACCAACTAAAGCGTGACCCGTCTCGTGATAAGCAATTATCAATTTTTCCTCTTCACTCATGACTTGGCTTTTCTTTTGAGGACCCGCCATAACTCTATCAATTGAATTTTCAATATCTACATTGCCAATAGTTTTTTTATTTTTTCTTGCAGCTAAAAGTGCTGCTTCATTCAATAAGTTTGCAAGATCAGCACCAGTAAATCCAGGAGTTTGCTTAGCGAGTGTTTCAAAATTAACATTTTTAGATAACGGCTTATCCTTAGAATGTACTTTTAAAATCTGTGTTCTACCGGCTAAGTCAGGCCTACCAACAATAACTTGGCGATCAAATCTTCCAGGCCGCAATAATGCTGGATCTAAAACATCTGGCCTGTTCGTAGCAGCCATAAGTATTACGCCTTGATTGGCTTCAAATCCATCCATTTCCACTAAAAGTTGGTTTAAAGTTTGTTCTCTCTCATCATGGCCGCCACCGAGTCCAGCGCCTCGCATTCTACCAACAGCATCAATTTCATCAATAAAAATAATGGCTGGAGATGATTCTTTTGCTTTCTTAAAAAGATCTCTCACTCTGCTAGCTCCTACACCAACGAACATTTCTACAAAGTCTGAACCTGAAATACTAAAAAACGGAACACCTGCTTCACCAGCAACAGCTTTGGCAAGTAGAGTCTTGCCTGTACCTGGAGGCCCTACAAGTAAAACTCCTTTAGGAATTTTTGCACCAAGCTTATTAAATTTTTCAGGTGATTTCAGAAACTCTTTTATTTCTTCAAGCTCTTCTTTAGCTTCTTCTACACCTGCAACATCTTGAAAGGTGACTTTTGGGGATTCTTCATCTAATTCTTTCGCCTTGGACTTGCCAAACTGCATTATTTGATTGCCATTTGATCTAACTTGTGAAAACATGTAAAACATAAATCCTGCAAGAAAAAGCCAAGGCAAAAATGCGAAAAGATAATCTTGAAAACCTGCTGGTTCTGTGTCGGTGTTTAAGATTATATCTTGATCAACTAAAAGCTGAAAAACTTCACCTTCAAACCCCTCTGGATACTCTGTTTGATATATAGTTTCATCATTGACTATTTTGAACTCAACCATATTTGATTGCTCTTTAATTGTTGCTTCAGTAACTACTCCGGAAGAAATTTCATTTTTAAAAATAGTGAATGATTTGCTCTCTGGAGCGTTGACTGTTGAGTTATATTGTTGAACTCCTAAAAAAATTAAAAGACCCAAAGCGAAATACATGAAAAAAGACTTATTGTTATTTTTTTTATTTTGTTCTTTTTTCTTATCCATCTTATTAATTTAATACTCTTCGGATTAAAAGCAATACCGAGAATTAAGAGAGGACCGCTAAATATGGTAATTCTCTGTATTTACCGTTGTAATCAAGGCCATACCCAACGACAAATTCCGGGCCAATTTCAAATCCAGTATAGTTTATTTCAATTGGATCTTGAGAAACTCCTTTTTTACTAAACATACAAAAAATTTCAATACTTTTTGGATTTCTGGATTCAAGTAGTTTTTTTAAACTTGAAAGAGTAAGGCCTGTGTCATAAATATCTTCAACAATCAGAACATTTTTGTTTGCAATATCATATTCCAAGTCTTTTAAAATTTTTATCTGACCACTTGACTCAGAACCGTAATAAGATTTGATGCTCATAAAATCAAAAGTAACATCAACTTGGAGCTGTTTTGCAAGATCGCTCATAACAATAAAAGCTCCTTTTAATATTCCAACAACAACAAGCTCTTCACCTTTATATTTTTCATTAATTTTATTAGATATTTCAGAGATTTTATTTTCAATCTCTTCTTTGGTTATTAAAGTTTTAGAAATTTTCAATTTCACCCTTTTCTACAGAAGCACTTATTATAAATTTATCTTTTTGTGTTTCCAACCACTTTCCTTCACTAGATTTCCTAATACCTGGTATCCACAAAATAGTATCTTTCAATTTAAGAACTGGCCATACTTCTCTCAACGATTTATTAACACCGTGGGAACGAAATAATTCGGTTACTTTCTTTGTATTTCCTTCAGCTTTAAATAGATCTCCATCGCTTATTACAGAAAAATATATTTGTTTTTGTAAATACTTTGGAAGAGAGTAAGACCAGTTATTTAAAACATTGGATGATTTTTGTAATTTAAATTTGAAAAAGCCTCTTGATGCTAATAATTCGTCAGAAGTACTCCACAATTTTTTATTTAAAAAGATTATTAATCCGCTATGTCTTGACACCTGCCAATTTTGAAAAAAACTAACCTGACCGCTATTTTTTTTTGATACAAATATTTTTTCTAAATCTATATTTTGTAACCCTTCTTGACCTATGAGTTGTGAAATAACTGAGGCTAAATAGTAAGTCTTAGAATCATTTTTATTTATTAAGGAAATAGGGATTTCAACATAACCTTGTGCATGTTTTATATAAGAAGTTAATTTGTTTTCATTTTTTGTTAACTCTTCAATTTCTAAAATTAAACTCTGAATTTTATTATTTAAATCCCCTTTAAAGTTTGTCTCAATGTCAGGAATAAGTTCATTTCTTAACCAGTTTCTTAATACTGAATTATCCTTATTTGTTGAGTCATCAACAAACTTGATATCATTTTGCTTTGCATAAGCAATAATTGATGTTTTTTTAATCTCTATAAAAGGTCTCAATATGTTTTGGGATTGTTTCCTTATTGAAAGTAGTCCTTTTAATCTTGTTCCTCGAAACAGGTTCAGCAAGAATGTTTCTACTTTATCATCATTATGGTGGCCAAGTAGGAGTTTCTCATCTGGCTTCATATTGCTAAATAATAACCCATACCTGACTTCACGCATTTTAGTTTCTGATGCTCCAAGCTCCAGTTCTGAATCTAAATTTATATGTTGAATGTTTAAAGTCTCTGCAAATTTCTCCGCCGACTTCTGCAGTATGTTTGAATCCTCCTGATTGTGGTTAACAAATACACTTCTTACATTTTCAGTGTGAGAGCTAACTGCGTGAAGCAATACAGCACTATCAACACCTCCGCTCAATGCAACAACGTAGCTTTTAGATGGTTGTATTAGATTGTTGATTGTATCTCTAATTTCAGTCATTACAAGAGGACTTGTTTTACTTTTCTATAACTTTATATCTTTTTCGAGTCACCTGTCTGAAATATTGAATAACATTTCCAAGAATCACCAGAGTAGCTATCGCAACTGTTGTAGGAATTAGAAATCTGTAAGTCCATGCAACGTCCTCTATCTGCTCTGGTGGTTCCTCTATAACGATTGCTGGCACTGGTAAGTTTTCGGACATTGTCCCCTGTTGGGTCTCATCTTCCTCCATATGATCATCAGCCCATGCGTTAATTGCTGGTGACATTATTAAAAACAAACTAAGTACAAATGCAAACTTTTTCACATTATGAGACTAGTAAAAGTTTTAAAAAATATAAAGATTTTAAAAATTAATATTCAATTGATATCTGTCAGAAAATTTAGATAAATTACTTTTGTTGATTTCGGATAAAGAATAATCTTTTATATTATTTGGGACTACAACATCTCTTCTTAGAGTTGTTAAATCTTTAAAAAGCTTAAGCAACTCATAATTATTATAAATAGTGTTTGAGTGTCTCTCCCCGCCTCTGAAAATTGATTTCCATTCACTTATGTTCTTATATATGTTCTCAATATTTTCATATTTCTGCAGTAATAATGCTGCAGTTTTTTCGCCAATGCCTTTCATGCCTGGAATGCCATCAGAGGAATCTCCTACTAAAGCTAAAAAGTCAGGTATTTGATTTGGGTATACTCCAAATTTTTTATATACATCTTGTTTTTCTGTGAAGGTTTTGTACCTTGTGGAATACATAACAACGTTCTCATTTGATAAACATTGCATTAAATCTTTATCTAGAGATCCAATAATAATTTTTATATTTTTATTTTTAAAAACACTACATAGGGAAGCAATGGCATCGTCAGCTTCATACTGGTCCATTGATAAAAGAGTAATTCCTAAAAGCTCTGTAGCTTTTTCAGCCAATGAAAATTGGCCCAATATGTCTTTATCAATATCTTTACTAGATTTGTAATCTTTAAAAATCTCATTTCTAAATGATTCAACTTTTGAATCGAATGCTACACCTAAATACTCATAATTTTTCTTTAAGGATTGTAAATGATTTATGTACCCTTTTAATGCTCCGACTTCTTTTCCTCTTTCAGTTTTTCTACTTGGATATCCGAAGTGTGCTCTAAAAAGTTCATATGTTCCATCAACTATGTAGATTTCCATGCTTGTATTTTAATTTTTCAAAAAGTTTACTGCAAAAAGCAAAAATCCCGATTGATCTTGCGACCCTTCGGGATTTTCTGTTCTATCTTCTTTTCAATCTTGCGATATCTAATTAGATAGTGTTATATAAATATACGTTAGTTTTTATTCTTGTGCAAGGTATTTACTAATGTATTTTTCGCGAGGTTTATAAGAAGTTTTTAATTATTTCTTGGAATAATTCTGGCTCTAATAAAAAAGAATCATGTCCTTTAGTAGATTGAATCATATGATGAGTGGTTTGAACTTTATTTTCTTTTAAAGTATTTACAAAATCTATTTGCTCCTCAGGATAAAAACAAACGTCTGAGTCAACAGATATAACCAAGGTTTTGATATTTTTTAGATTGTTTATGCTGTTTATATCTAAACTAAAATTCTGCCAACCTTTGATTATTGAATAATAGGATTCTGGAGTAAACCTTTCTATAAACTTTTCACCTTGATGCATCATGTATGATTCTTGAGGAGAATCTAAGAACCCTTCAATCACATCATCTTCATACAAACTTTCATTTTTCGCTCTATTACTTAGAAGTTCCAAAGATATATAAGTTTTGTGAGCAATCATTCTTGCAAGCGACAGGTACTCTTCTTTACGGAATTTGGAATCTTTGCTTAGGTCTAATATATATGCCTGCTCAAGATTGTGTAGGAGCTGTATTGTTGATAATTGATACCCACTTGATATAGATATCAATTTATTTACAAAATTTGGATATAAGGTACAAAACTCAAGCGCCATTAATCCACCAATTGAAGGGCCTATAACAGCTTCTAACGATTTAACACCTAGGTTATCCAATAATAGTTTTTGAGAAATCTCTATGTCTTTAAAAGAAATGGAGGGGAACTTATAACCGTAACTCTCTTTAGTTACTTGATCCTTCGAACTAGGACCTGTTGAGCCATAACATCCACCAATATAGTTTGCGCAAACAACAAAATACTTATTGGTGTCAATTATTTTGTTTGGACCAACAAAATCATCCCACCAACCAGTCTCCAATTCTTCATTCCACGGAATATCAGGATTGTCGCTCTTCACAAATTGACCAGCCAGCATGTGGCTTCCTGTTAGTGCGTGAAAAACAAGTATGGCATTATCTCCACTGTCTGACAGAATACCATTTGTTGTGTACGCAATCTCTACGCCATCGAGTGCGTCTCCTGAGTCAAGTTTTAGTTGTGGAATATAAAACTTGCTCGTATTACTTTGTGCTTTCAAGAGCTTGTGTTAGATCTTCAATGATATCTTCAATATCTTCGATGCCGATAGAAAGTCTAACTAGTTCTGGTGGTGAACCAGCAGCAATTAGTTGTTCTTCGTCTAATTGTGAATGGGTTGTTGTAGCAGGGTGTATTGCTAAAGATCTAGTGTCTCCAACATTTGCAACATGTCTGAACATTTTTAAATTATCTATAAATTTTTGCCCAGCATCTTTACCACCTTTAATCCCAAAAACAACCATTGTTCCGCCAGTGCCTTTGAGGTATTTTTCTGACAAATCATATGCTGGATCATCTTTTAGTCCAGGGAATCTGACCCAATCCACAAGCTCATGTCCAGATAAATATTCTGCTGCTTTAACTGCATTCTCACAATGCCTTTCCATTCTTAAACCCAGTGTTTCAAGACCACTCATTACTTCAAAAGCAGTATCTGGTGACATATTTGCACCAAGGTTTCTTAACGGAACTGTCCTTAATCTAAGTGAATATGCAACATTTCCTAAATCACCCAAGTCATGACCCCATCTCATACCTCCATAACTGGTATCTGGCTTGTCATAAAGTGGGAAGTTACCATTTCCCCAATCAAAACCACCTTTTTCAATTACTGCACCTGCAATAACTCTGCCGTGGCCAGACATCCATTTTGTTAATGAGTAAACAACAATATCTGCACCATATTCAAAAGGCTTTAATATAGCTGATGTTGTAAATGTAGCATCAACAATTAAAGGAATACCTCTTGAATGAGCGATATCGGCTAAAGCAGAAATGTCTGCAACAACTAAGCCAGGGTTAGTTATGGTTTCACAATAAATTGCTCTGGTCTTGTCGTCAATTGCTGCTTCAACAGCTTCTAAATCAGTAATATCTACTTTTTTAGAGTCGATACCATATTCAGGCAAAATATTGTCGAACATTGTATATGTACCACCATATAGTTGGTTTGCAGTTACAAAATTGTCACCCTGGCTCATAATATTTATGAGCGAATACATTACAGCAGAAGTACCTGAAGAAAGGGCTACACACATAGCGCCTTCCTCAAGAGCGGTAAGCCTGGCTTCAAGAGCGCCGACAGTTGGGTTACCTAATCTAGAATATATATTTCCAAATTCCTTTAAGCCAAATAAGTTAGCAGCATGTTCAGTGTTGTTGAATTGGTAAGCTGTTGTTCTGTAAATAGGGACTGTTATTGATCCTTCAGAATCAGCATCAGAATCCCAACCTGCGTGTATAAGTTTTGAATTAAACTTCATAAATTTCTCCTTTAATTTGGAGAAGGGTTTTGACTATTTAGTTGCATTTCTGCCACATGTTCTGGCACCTTGGATAGTCTTCCAGGTTGCCGAGGTCTTAACCTTCTCTATATGCTTAATTAAATTATATCAAAACTTTTATGTATGGCTAAATATTTTCTACTTTTTCCCAATTTCTTTCTGGATGTCCAAAGTGAGAAAAAAGCGTATCTGTTCGGTAGTCGACACTTGTAAGGTCTAACCTTTCAATAATTGCACCTGGTTTCATATTAAAGTTGCTAACAAAATCATTTAATTTATTTTCATCAACTTTTAATGTATCAAAAGTATCAATTGTTAACTCGTAGGGTTCAGCTTTTCCAATAGCATAAGATACCCTCACAAGACATTCTTCGGCGAGTTTATGTGCTACGATATTTTTTGCCAAATGTCTAGCAGCATACGCTGCAGATCTATCAACCTTGCTGGGGTCTTTTCCTGAAAACGCCCCTCCACCCACGGGGACTGATGGCCCATAAGCGTCAACTACTATCTTCCTTCCTGTTAGGCCAGTGTCTCCTGCTGGTCCACCTTTGACAAATGAGCCTGATGGGTTTAAATCTAAATCAAATTCAGTATCAACATGATTGGAAACAATCTCAGAGACTTCCTCATAGAGTTTTTCAATATTTATATCTTTATGGTGCTGCGTTGAGACAACTACTTTAGTTTTTGCTCCGCCACTAGTTACTTGTACTTTTGAGTCTAGATCAAGCATCTCATCAGAATTTTGAATATCCCATAGTTCTTTCTGTATATTTCTAGACATATCAAACGTAGGTGGCATGAAAGACTCTGTCTTGTTTGTTGCAAATCCCACCATAATTCCTTGATCACCTGCTCCTTGATCTTTATCATCTTCAACAGCTGCCCTTATTTCCTCAGACTGAGGTGTAAGCTCGTTATATATAGACAATGTATCTAAATTAAAATCTTCAAAACTAGTTTTAATAGTTTTGTTTAAAGCTTCCTTTACAATTTCAACAACATCATCAGTTGTAATATTGGCAATCTCACTTATTTCACCTCCAACAAGAACCAACCCTCCATTTTTTGTTCCGGTTAGGAAAGTTTCCACAGCTACTCTAGATGAACTATTGTTTTGCAAAGCTCTAGTTAATACATAGTCAGAAATTAGATCTGCAATTTTATCTGGATGCCCAGGCGATACAGTTTCAGCGGTTACGTAATTAGTCAATTATTTCCTCCAATTAAATTTAAATATAAAGATTTTGATGCCATTTTTTGCTGTAAAACCACATCAAAAAGCACCTTAGTTGGCAACTAGGTTGCTGAGGTTTCCCTCTCTTTATGCAATTAATATGGTAATGAAAATTAATTCTTTTTCAATTAATTGATAAAGAAAACTTTAAATTATTCATTGGCTAATCTTTTTGTATGATTTCTGATATAAAAAAAATACTTGGGCTTCTATTATCAGTTGGATTTTCATCTATTGGCTTTATAGCAGCAATAACCGTGACAGTTCTGGCAGCAAGAGAGGTTTCAAGTAACCAGCTTTTTCTTGGTTTTCCTAATGCTGTTGGGGTTGGAGGAGCTTTTCTTGGAACACAAATGTTTTATAAAATCTCAAAAAAATATTCAAGACTTGCGGCATTATCGCTTACTTTTTTTGTTGGTGCTTTAGGTAGCGTAGTGTTATTTTACAGTCTGATCATTGATTCATTTGGGTTATTAATGTTTGGAGCATTGGTCCTTGGATTTGGTCAATCAGCTACTCTCCAATCAAGATATGCAGCTTCATTTGTAGCAAGCAAAAAGTTCAAAGCTACTGCATTATCCCTCGCAGTTTGGTTTTCCGTTTTTGGTTCAGTTTTTGGACCAAGGTTGGTTAGTGTCTACTCAGATTATTTTGACAGTTTATTTAACTCTGAATTAATTGTTGGTTATATAGTCGCAATGGTTGGTATGCTTTTTGCTTCAGCATCAGTTTTGACGTTTACCTCTTCAAGTAGTCCGCTTCGAGAACCAGCAGAAGTAGAAGAAATTGCAGAAAAAACAACTGATTCAAAAAAAAATGGAAACATTTTGACACTTCTTCTAGTTCTAAATCATTTCACAATGGTCGTAATTATGTCAGCAACACCTCTACATGTTCAAGATATTGGTGAAACAGTCGAATTAGTTGGAGTAATTATTAGTTATCACACACTTGGAATGTTTTTGCTTTCACCTATATTAGGAAATTATGTTGATAAATACGGATACAAAAATTTTACGTATGCTGGAACTGCGATTTTATTTATAAGTTGTTTAACTACGTTTATAAATTCTGGACCACTTGCACTAAAAATAGGTCTTTATTTGCTTGGATTAGGTTGGAACTTTAATTATGTTGCAATAAGTGCAGCTATTTCAAAATTTTCTATCAAATTTAAGACACCTTTAAATATTCGCAGCGATTCTTATGTATTCCTCGGAAGTTTTACAGCTCACACAACTTTAGGGCTTTCTTATTTAATAATTGGCTATAAAGGGTTGGTGACTGTAGGAATGCTTGTGAGTATATATTTGTTTTTAAATTTAAAGAAGTTAAAGAAACTAGATATTGACTGAATGATTGCTGGATTCACCACAGAAGAAAAATTTTTAATTAAAAGAGATAAAGTTTTATCAAAAGTAATTAAAACTAATGGACCCATAAAATTTTCAAAGAGTAAAAAAGATCCTTTTGATACTTTTGTAGACATAATTATTTCACAATTCATCTCTACTCTGGCTGCCAAAAGTATTAAGGAAAAAATGTTAGAAAATTTTAACGAAATAAAATTTAAAGTAGAAAACTTTGAAAAACTTAGCGTTATACAAATTAAAAATTTAGGATTAAGCCTCAACAAGGCCAAATCAATTAAAGCAGTGATTAGTTGGCTTGAAATGCGATCAATGAAAAATTTTTTTAATCTCACTCAAGCTGAAAGAGAAAAGTCATTATTAAAAATTTTTGGAATAGGTCCTTGGAGTGTTGATATGTTTGAAATGTTTTGTATTCGTAATAAGAATATTTTTTCATATGGCGACGCTGCTTTAAGACAAGCAATGATTCAACTTAAAATGGTTGACAAAGATGCGACTCAAGAACAATTTGAAAACTATGCAGAAAAATGGGGTCCATATAAAACCCATGCTTGTTTACATTTGTGGGAGATGATTGAGTCTTAAATGGTTACTTTAACGTCTTCAATTGGGTGAGGAATAGGAGTAGGTCTAATATTTAAACTTTTGTCAATAGAAGGTTGCTCAACATTCTGAACGTACTTATAAATTACATTTTTAAACATATAGCTAGCAAAAAACTTTCCAATACATGTGTGCGCTCCACCAGCAAAAGGGAAATAAGCCTTATTTGTATAGGTTGGATCTATAAACCTATATGGATCAAATACTGATGGATTATGCCAATACCTTTCATCATGGTGTAGCAACAAAGGACTTACAGTTAAATAAGTACCACTGTCTACGTTGTAGCCTCCAATTTTTGTATCTCTCATAATTCTTCTTATTGAAAATGGTACTGGTGGATAGTATCTGATTGCTTCTTGAAAAATTGATTCCGCAAAATTTCCATTTTTAAGTGATGAAATATCCATTGGATCAACTTCTGAGGCTTCCTGTCGAATATCATTTAAAAAATCTGGATTTTTTGAGAGATTATAAATTGAATTAGTAAGTGTTATGGTAGTTGTGTCATGAGCTGCAAGTAGTAAAAAAATCATATGTTCTGCTATTTGATAATTACTTAGCCCTGCATCTCCCTTGTTTGTGTTAACTAATTCTGCAAATAGTGTTTTTTTACTTTCTTCATCAATCATTTGTGACTTTGACTCAAAATAATCAAGTAAATATTCTCTTGCCTTGAGTCCTTTTTTCAACTGTGTAAATGGAAGAGGCCATCGAACAGCCGATGTAGCAGATGCAATAGAATCCATAAAAAGATTATTTAGCTTTTGAGATTCATCGTTTTTTACATCTAGAAAAAATAAACTCAAAGATATATCGAACATTAATTGTTTTATAGATTCATATAAATTAAAGGTTGTTTTAGTTTTTATGCTTTCTACCCAGGTATCAATAATTGGTTGAATGATTGCAAGGTAATTATGAATTGCATCATGCCTGAAAGAGTCTTGAAGAAGGGTTCGGTGATATTTATGATCATCAAAGTCTCGAAGCATAAGTCCGTTTTCAAATGTTGGACCAAGGGTTACTGCCCATCCTTCTTTAGAAGAGAAATTGTCATCCTTATCAAGAAAGACTTCCTTTGTAATTTCTGGAGTCAAAAGAACTATAAAATTTTCGTTTAGCAATGAAATCTGAAATATATCTCCATATTTTTTCTGCTTTTCAGCTGTAAAATTTAGCGCATTTCTTTGAAATGGTATAGAGTGGCCAATTATTGGTAAGCCAGGAACTTTAGGTATTTCCATGTTTGTATTTTACAACTAATTAAAGTAGTTGGAAAGAATGTTCGTCAAATTATAAAATAAACTCATCTAAATCTTTACCAACAATTATTTCGCCGTCGTAATACTGAGATATTTCAGTTTTTAGACTTTCCTCATCAAATACTGGCGGAACGAAATGGTTTAATATTAATTTTTTTACATTTGCTGCTTGAGCTAAAGTTCCAACATCTTCTGGTGTGGAATGATACTCTTTTACGTTCACTAATGTATCTTGTGTCATTCTTTTATCATCAAAATTAAGACTCACAAAAACCTCATGTATTAAATAATCTGCATCTTTTGAAGCTTCTTCCAAATTTATACTATATCGTGTATCACCTGAATAAGTTATTTTTTTATCATCTACAAAAACTTGATACCCATATGCTGGCTCAACAGGTTGATGTTGTACCTCAATACTTGTTATTTTTATACCCATTAATTCGTAAACAAATTCTTTTTCAATTTCACTAATCTCAATATCTAAACCTTCATGGTTAGGTCTTTTCTCCCAATCAACTCTTAGATTTAATTCATCTGAATATGCATCAACGGTTTTATCAAAAAACTTTTTTATACCCTTTGGACCAACAATTTTAAATGGCTTTGTTCTTCCAGTGTGCCACCCTGAAATGTAAAGTTGATATAAGTCAACAATATGGTCTGAGTGAAGATGAGTAATTAAAATGATATCTATTTCCGATGGAGCTAACCCGAACTTGCTCAATCTTTGTGTTACTCCAGAACCAGCGTCTATCAATATTTTGTGCTTTTCTGTAGAGATTAAAGTGCTTGGACCGTAGCGAATATGGCTTGGACTAGGACAGCCTGTGCCAAGTAAAACAATTCTATTCATTTGAACCTGAATTTATTGTTAGATTGCTTAACACTATTTGAGGTCTCATTCCCGAACTTATCTCTTGCATTGCAGCTTCAAGTTTTAGAATAAAATCATAGTAACCTTGATCAAGGTTTTCCTGGATAATTAATGAACTTCCTAAATAAGTAAGACTTTCTATTAAAACAGAGTTTGAAGTTATGTTTCTCGTTTCGTCAAAATTGGAAACGAACTCATTAATTGTGTTGAGAAAAATTTGGTAGCGTTTTATTCTCTCTGATTCAGTTTCATTAATTTCCTTGAGATCCTGTGTAGCTTCTTGTAATTTTTCAACTAAGTTTTTTTCTATATCGAAATTTAAATATGTACCATCTAAAAATTTTTCGAAATCTAAAGTTGAAAAATCAAATTTAATTTCATTCTCAGATTCAAGAAATATTGTCCTACATCTACTTTTTATCGTAGATAAGATTGTGTTTTGAGAATCGTCTCGTGCATGTGACCAAAACTTACCTGAAGATAAAATTATAAAAATACTCCTACTTGAAGGCTCCTCGATAGTTTTAAGTAACGCATTTGATGCTTCTTCGGTTAATGACTTTACGGGAGGAAATATTACTACTTTATATCTACCCTCAATAGGTGAGAGACTATCTTTATTAATAACATCTCTAATATCTTCAACTCCTAAAGTGTTTAGATTTTCAGAATCTATAATTTTGATATCAGGGTGTTCAGCATAATCTTTTGAATCAAAAGCTAATAACATTGCAAACATTTTTGCTTGATTAACTAACTCAGATGAAAAATTCGAAAATAACAAATAGGAGTGAAATGGTGATTCTACTTCTTGTATTAATTTTTTATTTACTGTTGTCAATTTCTAACCAGTTACAAATGGCCTCTATATTTACTTCAATATTGTTTTCTGCATTCAAAATTAAAAAGCTATCTTCAAACTCTTCCGCAAGTTTTAAATATCCTTTACGCACTTTTTGAAAAAACTCTACTTTGTCGCTTCCAATCCTGTCTGCTACTTGTTGTCTTGAAAGTGACACTTCCGGATCTATATCAAGAAGAACTACTCTTTCAGGCCAGGTGGATTGTATTGAGATATCGTTTAATTGATATATTTTTTCATATCCAAGACCCCTTCCTTCTCCTTGGTATGCAACCGAAGAATACGCGCTTCTATCTGACAAAACTATTATCCCATTATTAAGTGATGGGAGAACTACTTCTTGAATCAACTGAGATCTTTGAGCACAAAACAAGAGTGCTTCAGCTAAAGGGTTTACTTTATAGTCATGACTTAATAATAACTCTCTAATACCCTCTCCTACGGATGTCCCACCTGGTTCTCTCACAATTGTATGTTCTTTGTTTTGTGAGTTTAAGATATCTGAAAGATTTTCAATGATACTAGTTTTACCAGATCCATCAATTCCCTCAAAGGCTATGTAATTAAAATTCATAATTGCTCATCGTCATTGCTCTCAAGATTTAATCTTAACTTGTTAAAATTTGAATTTTCAAACCCATATTCTCTTATTATTTTTTTATATCCTCTTATAAAAGTCATGAGTCCAGAAAATAATATAAAGCAGGAACTTAATCTAAGTACCAATAAAACCCCATCTACCTCAAAGTAGTTATTTGCGAAACTTGCGGCAAAACCAGAAATGAAAACTGCAACCAAAAGAGACAGTCTCCCAATTGTATAAAAATTACCAAAAACTCTACCTCGAAGATTTTCAGAAGTTGTGCTTTGTAAATAACTAATTGTTAGTAAATAAACAGAGCCTGAACCAATTCCAGAAATAAATATAAAAAATAAAATAGTAGAAAACTCATACGAATTGAAGGCAAACAGTAATGAAAGGCCTGTAATAATCATACTGATGCCGATAAAAAAAGATACTCTATTAAAAGTGGTTACAAAATAACTCAAAATTACCATTGTGAACACAATTCCAAAACCAAATGAAGCAATCATGAAACCAAATGAGCTCTGAGTAAATTTTAGAGATTGTGTAAGGTATGAGCTCCCCAAAACAAACAATGCCCCAGCGCCAATAAGACTAAGAGATATAGATGTTGTTACAGTCCTGAGTTCTTTATTTTTAAAAAAATAATTTATTCCCTCCTTTAGGTCTGAAAAAGCATTGTTTTGAGTTGTGGTTCCGACACTTTGAGAACTGGTTTTTAAGAAAAATAATAAAATAGTTGATATTAAAAATGTTATTGAATCTAACAAAAATACAACTGAACCACTCCAGCCATTGCCATATGAAACTATTGATTCTATAAACTTAGCATCAGAAAAAAATCCAAATAGTAAAGATGCCAAAGGAAGAGATGCATAGGTCCCAACAACAAACAATGAATTTGCTTTAACTAAGTAATTATTTTCAACTAATTCTGGAACAATTGCCTCTCTTGAGGGTTGTCTGATTAATGAAAAGATTTCAGCAATAAAGTTTATTAAAAATAGTTGAAAAAGAGTTGTAGTAAAAAATAATCCTAAAACAACAACCATCCTTACTAAATCACTAATAATCATTACATTTTTTTTATTGAATCTATCCGCTAATAATCCAGCAAATGAAGACATGAATGCTGGAATTATTCTGGCTACAACAGGGACTACTGCAGTTAGCTCAGAATTTCCTTCAGTCGCACCCAGATAACTAGCAAGTGCTACAGATGCAAAAAGGGTTGCCCAATCTCCAAAGCTAGATAGAGTACCTGACCACCACAATATAGAAAAAGGTGATTTTGAAAATATTCTTACTGATTTCATATCTCTTAACTCATCCTAATAATATTTAGAAATACTTTTTTTCTTAAATACTGTACATATGAACAAAATAGTGTTAACAATAAGAACATGTCAAAGCCTTTAGTAATTGTTGAGTCGCCAACAAAAGTCAAAACGATATCTAAAATTTTAGGTTCTGATTATATAGTCAAGTCAAGCGTTGGTCACATCAGAGACTTGCCAAGAAACGCAAAATCTATACCCACAGCTTTTGATAGTAAAAATATTCTATGGGGCGCTGTAAAACCAGACAACTTTGAAAATATATATGTAATTCCAGAGGACAGAAAAAAAATTGTTAATGAGTTAAAAGAATTAGCAAGCTCAGCTTCAGAAATTTATCTAGCAACAGATGATGATAGGGAGGGAGAAGCAATAGCTTATCACCTTAAAGAAGCTCTTGAGATTAAAGGTGAACCAAAAAGGATTAAATTCAATGAAATTACTGAGGCTGCGGTAACAAAAGCTATTAATAATCCTGAAACTATTGATGTTGGTAAGTTTAAATCTTATGAAGCAAGAAGGACTCTAGACCGTATGATTGGTTATGAGATTTCTCCAAAGGTTAGAGATCTTGGTGGGGCATTTATTTCAACAGGAAGAGTTCAGGGGCCTGCAATAAGGCTGATTGTTGAGAGAGAAGAAGAAAGAATTAAATTTGTTAAATCAATGTACTTTGATATCAAGGCAAACTGTATAAGTAACGAAATCTCTTTTGAAGCAAGCCTAAAAAAAGTTGGTGGTAAAAGAATTGCTTCATCGGCTGATTTTGATGATAAGGGTATTAGAACAAGCAAGGACAAAAAATATTTAGAAAAACAAGATGCTGAAAATATTGTTAAAATATTATCAAGCTCAATTGCAAAAATTTCTAGCATAAAAGAATCTTCAAGGAGCGGTAAGCCGCCAAAACCTTTTAAAACTACAAGTCTTCAAACTTCAGCAAGAAGTAACTTGGGTTTTCAACCAAGAAAAACAATGGGTATTGCGCAAAGGCTTTATCAAGAAGGATTAATCACCTACATGAGAACTGATTCCATAAGGCTTTCTGATGTTGCAATCAAAGCATCTCGTGAGTATATATCTGAGAACTTTTCAACTGAGCATCTACCATCCGAACCAAATCTTTACGGAGATACAAAAAATGCTCAAGCGGCACATGAAGCAATCAGGCCTTCTGGTGATAGATTTACAACTCCCGAAGAACTGCTTTCAACTCATAAAGAAGATAGCGACGAATTCAAACTATACAAACTAATATTCAACACAACAGTTGCCTCTCAAATGACAGATGCTCAAGGAATTACAAAGTCAATTGAGATAGAAATTGAAGATAGTAAATATTCATCATTAATTCTTGGTATTTCTGGAACTACTTGGACATTTGGTGGATATAGGGATTTAATAAAAGATGCAACAGAAAAATCTCAGGAGTTGCCTGACTTAAAAGAAAATGATCAATTATCTATTTCATCAGCAGAGTGGGAAGAAAAATATACTAATCCACCAAACAGGTACTCTTCAACTTCATTGATAAACAAACTTGAAGAAATGGGAATTGGAAGGCCGTCAACTTATGTATCAATAATCGAGAGTATTACCTCGGTTTTCATAAATGCAGAATCAAATCTAAAACCAAGAATTCTGGCTTTGGCATTAATTAATAATTTTATGAAGCCCTACTTCAACCAATACATTGACTATGAATTTTCTAAATCAATGGAGGATGAGCTGGATAAAATTTTGGAAAGTGAAGATCCAGAAAAATCAAAAATTGAATTTTTGGAAAATTCTTACAAAACAATAAATAGTCATATTGAAAAATACGGTATTCAAGATCCTTTATTGCTTACAACAGTAGACCTTCCATTTGAATCGAGGTATGTGGTAAAAACAGGAAGAATTCAAGGTAAAGTGCCTTATCCTTATCTGTTAAGAGATGACGACTTCAAAGTAGGCCTTCCTCCAGAAATAACTCTAGAAGAAATAGAAGGCGAATACATAAAAGAACTTGAAAGCCATCAAGAAAAAAATCTTAAAAAAGAGAGGACCGTTGCGAAATGCAATCTTTGCTCAGCTTCTATATATATAAAACTTGGTCCAAATGGGGGTTTTTATATTCAACACGGCGAAAAACAAAAAGGTGTAAGACAGGAAAAATGCATATTAAAAAATTTGATAGGTCCAATTTTTGAAGATGAAGATCCTGATAATTTATCAGAAGATGAATGTATAGAGAGATTTTCCCTGTCAGCAAAAAATCCAAGAAAAGTTGTAGAAGTTGATGAATGGACTTATTCATCAGCAGTTGGACCATATGGCGGATACGCTATGAAGCAAAAAAATAGAACTGTTTTTGATAAAGAAGAGTTGGAGAGTTTATCAAAAGATGAATTAAGAGAATTATTAGACCAAGAAAAAATTAAAAATATTTCAAATTTTCTAGGCGGTGAAATCCTTAAAATTCCCAAAAGTGCAACCAAAAATAAAATGATCGAAATGATTAATAATCATTATTTACTAGATGAAAAATATATTAAAAAATTATCAAAAGAACACTTGGTCGGTTTGGCAAAATCTCTTGAGATAATATTTTATAGAGGAAGATTCAGAATGAAGCCAGAAGATGCTACAAAGGATAACTTAATTAATAAGATTTTGATAGAGAAAAAAAACAAACCTCTTGAAAACCCACGAGATGCATTAACTATTAAAAAAGAAGAAATAATGTCACTTTTTGGTGATAGTGTAACTATTTAAATTTCTGAGATAAATTTATTAATAGTTTTTTCCCATGAAAAGTTACTTGTTACAAAATCTTTAGAACGCTTACCAAAACTTTCAACTTCCCCTGGGTTGTCATAAAAATATTTAACTCCATCATAAATATCTCGCCTAGATCCAACAATAAATCCTGTTTTACCCGGAATAATTGTCTCAAATGCACCTCCAGAGCTACCAACTAAAATTGGTAGCCCAAAACTACCAGCCTCTAAATACACAAGCCCTAGTCCTTCGAATTCTTTTCCAAAAAATCGAGATTTAGCTGGCATTACAAATAGATCTATTTCCTTGTAAAAATTTGTCAGAGATTCTTCATTTTCATCATGATAAAATTCAATGTTTTGTGACGATACATCACTTAATTTTCTTAAATATTTTTCCAACTTTCCAAAACCAAAAATTTTCAAATCTACATTCACTCCATCCATTTTTAACTCATGGAGAGCATCAATAACCCAATCGATTTTTTTTCTAGAAACAAATCTACTGCTGACACCAATTGTTAATTTGTCATTTTTATTATATTCTTTACTGAACTCGTTGGACTCAACTCCGGCTCCTATGAGAACAACTTCTGTTTCAGTAATGTCTTCTAATTTTCTAGCTGTAAAGAAACTGACGGTAAAAATCTTTTCCAACGTATTAAAACTTTTTCTCATTAAGTTTTTAATGATTGGAATTGAATTAATAATATTAAATTCTGCGCCATGAATAATCATATATTGTTTACAACCTATTTTTTCTAACTGATCAACAAGCAGGAATTGGGGGTTGCTAGAAGCGTGGATAATAATCTCAATATCTTTTTGATTAACAATGTCATTAATTTCACGGAAAAATTTTTTTCCTGAAAAGATAAAATTATATTTTGAATTTATTACGTTTTCACCCTCAGCCCAATTAGGTGCATAAATGTAAGTTTCAAAATTTAAATTTCTACAAAATGACTGAATATATGTTGATATACCACCTTTTTTTGGTGAATAATCATTTGTTATAACTAATGTTTTCATATCCTATTTTTCCTACATTATAAGACCAAAGAAAATATTTGTTATCTTTAGGAACTAGGCAAGATACACCTAAATTATTTGGAATCGTAAATGCAGAGGCTGCATTTGATTCTGGAGATTGTATTAGCTTAGTTACAGCAGATTTAATTGTTCCACCGTGACTTGCCATTAAAATTTTTTTATTTTCAAATTTATTAATGAGTTTTTCAACTCTTGTACCTGCTTCATGTATAGATTCTCCATCGATGCCATATTTTGACTTATGATTTAGAAATAATGCTTCAATAAATTGTTCTTGATATTTCTCTAGTATTTCTGTAGTAGTTAAGCCTTCCCACTTACCTAAATTCATTTCAGTTAATTCTTTCGAAGTTTGTATATCATTATTTACGATCAGTGAAAGAGTTTGGTGTGCCCTTTTATATGGTGATGAAACATTTACATCATAATCTCTAAACAGATTGTTAAGTAGCCTTGCTTCAGCTTCACCAGTTTCATTTAAAGGATTATCTACATGCCCTTGCCAAATACCTCCAAGGTTTGAATCAGTTTGTCCGTGTCTAATAAAAGTCAGTGCAGAATTTTTTATTTTTGCGGGATAGTCAATATTCTCCATTGTTAGATGTATTGAATCATTAAATTTATTTACTTGAGTAACTGTTTCTCTTTTAACGATTGTTGAAATTGATGTATTTTCAATATCACCAATAGGAAATGGATAGTTGTTAAATCCTAATGTCAATCCAATAACAGTTCCTATAAAAAATCCATGTGTAAAAACAATACTCTCAGTATCTTCTTCAGTATTGTCGAAAATATATTCAATTTCGTTCTTAGCCCTACTCTTAAATTTTTTTACTGTTTCTCCATTAGGAAATTCAAAATTATCCTCTTTAAGAGACTGAAAAATATCATTATTTGAAGTATATGTGTCCTTTACAGGCATCCCTGTGAAGTCTCCTACATTAATTTCTCTTAAATTTTCTCTTAGGATAACGTTTTTGGATAAGAAAGATGCTGTTTCTACAGCCCTGCTTAAATCTGAAGAAAATATTTTAAAATTACGGTCTTTTAATCGACTTGATAAAAGCTTAGCTTGTTCCAGTCCGTTACTATTTAATGGAGTGTTGGTATGTCCTTGCCATACTTTTAGCGCATTTTGCTCAGTTTCACCGTGTCTTACTAAGTGAACTGTTTTCAATTAAATTAGAATGCAGAAGCAAATATAAGGCTTACGATTGTCATAACTTTAATAACAATATTCATTGCAGGACCAGATGTGTCTTTAAAAGGATCTCCTATTGTATCCCCTATCACAGCAGCTTTATGTTCATCAGAACCCTTTCCTGCTCCACCTCCAGCTTCAATATATTTTTTTGCGTTATCCCAAGCCCCACCAGAGTTTGCCATAAATATTGCCAAGAGAAACCCAGTAACCAACGAACCAGCTAAGAAGCCTCCAAGTGCTTCCTTATCCCAAAAACCAATTATTAATGGAAGGGCAATAGCTAAGCCACCTGGAAGAAGCATTTCTTTTAATGCTGCTGTTGTAGCTATATCTACACATTTTGTGTAGTCAGGAACAACCCCGTCTTTTCCTTCTCTCAAACCAGGGATTTCATTAAACTGTCGTCTAACTTCTTCAATCATTTTAAATGCTGCTCTTCCCACTGCGTTTATAGTCATAGCTGCAAACAAAAATGGAAACATACCTCCCAAAAATAAACCTAGAGTTACTTCCACTTCTGTAATGTCTAATTTTTCGATACCCGCACTCTGCACAAAAGCTGAGAATAAAGCTAAAGCGGTAACTGCTGCGGAACCAATTGCAAACCCTTTTGCGATGGCAGCTGTTGTATTTCCTAGTGAGTCTAATTCATCAGTTGCTTCTCTCACTTCTGGAGGCAGGTGTGCCATTTCAGCAATTCCGCCTGCATTGTCGGCAATTGGACCGTAAGCATCTACTGCTACAGTTATGCCTAATGTTGACAAAACTCCAATTGCTGCAATAGCAATACCATAGATACCACCATCAGAACCCAATGCCCAGTCTCCTGCTGTGTAAGCACCATAAATTCCAAAAACAACTACAACTACTGAAAAAGCTGCTGATCTCATACCCTCAGATATACCAGATAACACAAGTGTCGCTGGACCAGTCTTAGCTTGATCTGCAATATTTTTAACAATTGAATAATGATCAGATGTAAACCACTCTGAAATTTGACCTACCAATAGTCCGACACCAAGCCCAATAATGACTGAGAAAAATAATCCTATTGGATTTTCTGCATAATCAGCGAACATAAAGTCACTAAGAAAATAAACACCAACAACAGTCAGGACTGCTGCACTATACGTACCTCTATGAAGAGCTTGTGCAAGCTTTCCTTCTTTAGGAACAACCAAAAATGAAGAGAGAATTGATGCTCCCATTCCTATTGTTCCAACGGCTAATGGAAAGAGTAATAAAGAAGGGAGTACACTTTGTCCAGCAAAAACAATTGCAGCATAAGCTAGTGGAGCAACAAGTGAACCGACATAGCTTTCAAAAAGGTCTGCACCCATTCCTGCTACGTCACCAACATTGTCTCCAACATTGTCAGCTATAGTGGCAGGGTTTCTTGGATCATCCTCAGGTATTCCTGCTTCAACCTTACCTACTAAATCTGCCCCTACATCTGCAGCTTTTGTATATATTCCACCACCAACCCTTGCGAAAAGAGCTATTGATGAACCTCCAAGACCTATTGCTGCTAATACGTCATATCCATTAGGAAGATCTAGTACTTCAATAAATAACAAATATCCTAAAGCTACTCCCAGTAATCCCAAGCCTGCAACTGTGAAGCCCATAACTGCTCCACCTCTAAATGCTACGGGTAGCGCTTTAAGAGTTCCGCCGTCCCTGGCAGCTTCTGTAGTTCTACCATTTGCTGCAGTTGCGATTCTCATACCAACGAATCCTGCTAATGAAGAAAGTAATGCACCTGCAATAAATGCTACGGAACCCCACGGATAGCCCCACTCAGTAAGTGTTGAAATCAAGACAGCCAAAATTACGACAAAGACACTAATCCATGAATACATTCTTTTTAAAAAAGCCATTGAACCTTGCCTAATGGCGGTAGAAAGCTCTTCTACTCTTGAGTCAGTTACTTTTATTGATAAAACTTTATTTGCGTAAAAAGCTGCAAGCACAAGCCCGGCAGCAGCAGCAATCATTGAATTAATTAGCATTTATTTTCCCCTTATTATGACTCATAATATGATACTAAAAATCTATTTTATTGGAGTGTTTTTACTACTCAACGACAGGTGTTTCAAACCTTTCATCATCGTCTCTTTCTGATGATGGTACTTTTTGTAAGATTCTATTCAACAAAATAGGAGCAATTACTGTTGTAACAATTACCATCCATATAATTATTGAGATAATATCGCCTGTAATTATGTCTGATAGTGTGGTTGTGGCAACAGCAACAAATATCAACCCAACTTCTCCTCTTGGAGACATTCCAATTCCAATTAAAGAAGTATTTAATCCTTTGCCCATAGCTCCCAAAGCTGATACATATTTACCAACAAACGCTAAGAGACTAATTAGCATTCCATATAAAAATACATCAAGAGAAGCTAGAGTTTGAATGTTTACTTCGGAACCAATATATACAAAAAAGATTGGAACGAGTAAAAAGTTTAAAGGCTTCATCTCATCTCTAATTCTATGAGTCATACCTGATTCACCAGCAACTACACCTCCTGCAAAAGCTCCTACAATAGGATGAAGTCCTACAAAATGGGCTGCTGCACCAAGCAGCATTGCAAAAATAAAGCTTCCTGTTACAAATGTTCCTGGTGATGGAATTTTTACAAAAAAGTTAAATATAGGTTTTGAAAGTTTTCTTCCAACAATTACTACTGCAAGTAAAAAACCGACTGCCTTTGCGCTGATTACTCCAAGATCAACTATTGAGAAATCTCCTGAACTTCCTAAAACTCCTGCAACAACAGTAAGAATTAATAAGCCTAAAATATCATCTACTACCGCTGCTCCAATAATTGTTTTTGCTTCTTTTGATTTTAAAGCACCCAAATCTCCAAACACTCTAGCGGTAATACCTACTGAGGTTGCGGTCATTGCCGCACCTACGAATAAAGCTATTCCAAACTGATCTTCTCCTCCTAAATTGAGTGCATAGATTGAGCCAAAGCCCAAAGCAAACGGAGCTACAACACCTATCAATGCTACAAGTAGAGAAGTTGAGCCTAGTTCTATAAACTCGTCCAAATTAGTTTCTAATCCTACTTCAAAGAGTAAAAGAACTACACCAATCTCAGCTAAAGTAGACACAACATCACCAGATTCAAAATGTGGAAGAAGGCCTAGTCCGTAATAACCAATAATGATTCCGATAACTAACTCTCCTATTACTGCAGGTTGATTAATTCTTCTCATTAATTCTGCACCGAACTTTGCGGCTACTAATATAATCGCTATTTCTAAAAACTTTTCAATAATTGTTTCCATGATGCTTTATTCTAAATGAGCACAGATTAAATGATAAGAAAAGGGAAATATGAAAAAAGAATCAAATAAAAACTTTAATTTCCTTTTGACTGCATCAACTTTTAGTAATTTAGCTGATGGAATAGCCGCTTTTGCATATCCTTGGCTTTTTTCACTAATCACTCGAGACCCATTATTAATTTCTTTAACGGTATTTTTAACAACACTTCCACAATTGATATTTGTTTTGTTTGCAGGTGTGATTGCAGACAAGTTCAATAGAAAAAGTATCTTAATTTTTACAAGAATTCTTCAAGTACTGCTTACTTTGTCATTTGTATTGCTTATATATTTTCACTTAGATTCCATTCCAAAAAGTGTGCCGACTGTTGAGCCCGAGTTCAACGGAAAATTCTTATTAATAACAGTTTTCTATATTGGTGCATTTATATTTGGAATGCTAGAGGTTACAAGAGATAATGCTGCCCAATCTTTTTTACCTCAGGTTGTTTCAAAAGATGAGTTACCAAAATCAAATGGGAGGCTGTTCGGTTTTGAGTTGATTGCAAATAATTTTCTAGGCGCACCAATAGCTGGGTTTTTAATTGGCCTCAGTTTAGTTACCCCATTTATTCTTGCTACATTTATATTGCTTTTGTCTGTTTTTTTTATTACTGCAATAAAAGGTAACTTTGAAAGAACCGAAAAGAGTGCTGGCAACCAAACAACGATTAATCTGATTAAGGAAGGGGTTAGCTGGTTAAGTAATCAAATTCTTCTTCGTCGTCTTGCAATTTATACTGGAATTGCAAACCTTTTTGCTGCAATACAGTATCCAGTAATGATTTTATTTGGTCAGGAGATATTAGGGTTAGATTCTGTTCAATTTGCTTTTTTAGCATATGGTTTAGCTGTTGGAGGTTTAGTAGGAAGTCTTCTTGCCGAAAAAATTAACAAAAGGATAGGGGAATCTAAAACATTACTCATTTCAATCGCTTTGTTTGGAATAGGAGGCTTTGTTCCTTTCATTACTTCTAATCCTTTTGTTGTAGCTGTTGCTTTTGGAGTTACAAGCTTTGGAACTGTTCTTTGGAATGTTCAAGCGGTATCAATAAGACAAGCCCTGATTCCAGATAAATTAATGGGTAGAGTAAACAGTGTTTATAGATTGCTAGCCCTTGGATTAACCCCCTTAGGTGCGTTATTTGGTGGTTTTATAGTAAAAATAACGGAAAACTCTTTTTCCAGAGAATTCGCAATAAGATTTCCTTTTCTAATTTGTGGAATATTCATGTTTATTCTTTTTTTGACTGCACCAAAACTTTTATCCCAAAAATTAATCGATAAAACAAAAAACATCCCTCTAGATTAAATTCAAAAAAAAATATATAATTTATATCTGAAATGGGAAAAACATTATTTGAAAAAATCTGGGATAGACACTTGGTTGCGTCTATAGATGAGAGTACAAATTTAGTATTTATAGATTTACATCTTGTACATGAAGTAACATCACCTCAGGCGTTTGATAGTTTAAGGCTTGCTGGTAGAAAAGTTAAACATCCTGAAATGACCCTTGCAACTGTCGACCATGGTGTCCCAACTTCAAATAGGCTACTGGGGATAAAAGACCCTTTATCTAAAATCCAGATTGAAGCACTTGAAAATAATTGTGAAGAATTTGGAGTTACATTATTTGGTATTAATGATCCGCGTCAAGGAATCGTACATGTTATAGGACCAGAACAAGGAATAACCCAACCAGGAATGACAATTGTTTGTGGTGATAGCCATACAGCAACTCATGGAGCATTCGGTGCACTAGCTTTTGGTATAGGAACTTCAGAAGTAGAACATGTTTTAGCTACACAAACATTGGCAATGGAAAAGCCCAAAACAATGAAAGTTGAAGTAATTGGAGATGTATCTGAAGGTGTAGGACCAAAAGATATAATTCTAGGAATAATCAGAAAAATTGGAACTGGTGGTGGAGCCGGTCATGTTATTGAATATGTAGGTGATGTTATTCAAAATATGAGTATGGAAAACAGAATGACTATTTGCAATATGTCAATTGAAGGAGGCGCTAGAGCAGGAATGATTGCTCCAGATGAGGTAACTTTCAATTATCTAAAAGAGAAAAATTATGCTCCTAAGGGTTCTGACTGGGATGATGCAATTGCTGAATGGGGAAATTTATACTCTGATGAAGATGCTGAGTTTGATAAAGTTGTAACAATAAACGCTGATGAACTTGAACCATCTATATCATGGGGAACAAATCCTTCACAGGTAATTTTTGTTAACGATACCATTCCTCATCCAAATGATTTTAATGAAGAATCTGAAAAAGAAGCGGCATCAAGAGCTTTGGAATATATGGGTTTAAAGCCTGGAGAAAAAATTAATGAAATCCAATTGGATAGAGTTTTTATTGGCAGCTGCACCAATGGAAGAATAGAAGATTTAAGAGAAGCGGCAGAAGTAGTAAAAGGGAAAAAAGTATCGTCAACAATTGGCGCAATGATTGTTCCTGGATCAACACTTGTTAAAAAACAAGCGGAAGAAGAAGGGTTAGACGAAATCTTTATTGAAGCTGGTTTTGACTGGAGGGAAGCAGGTTGCTCTATGTGTTTAGAAATGAATCCAGACATTTTAAATCCTGGTGAAAGGTGTGCCTCTACATCAAATAGAAATTATGAAGGTAGACAGGGTGTGGGAGGTCGAACCCACTTAGTTAGTCCAAAAATGGCAGCTGCTGCAGCTTTATACGGAAAATTTGTTGATATAAGGAACCTGTAAATGAAGAAACTAAGCACTATTAATTCAACAATGCTTCCACTTAGTATGTCTAATGTTGACACTGATCAAATAATGCCAAAACAATTTCTTAAGCGTGTTGAACGCTCAGGTTATGGTGAGTTCTTATTTTATGATTGGAAGAAAGAGCCTGATTTCCCCTTAAATAATAAAGCGTATCAAGGGTCAAAAGTTTTAGTTGCTGGAGATAATTTTGGAACTGGTTCTTCTAGAGAGCATGCACCTTGGGGCTTACAAGATTGGGGATTCGATGCGATAATTTCAACTAAATTTGCTGATATTTTTAGATTAAATTCAATCAATATTGGTCTTGTACCTATAGAAACAAGTCAAGAAAATGTAGATGCACTTTTTGCAAAAATTGAAGCTGCACCAAGTACTAACATCGAAATTTCTATAGAAAATAAAACAGTTCAATGTGAGGAAATAACATTTTCATTTGATTTAGATGATTTTTCTCAAAAACGAATACTTGAAGGTTTAGACAAAATTGACATTACTTTGGGCTACACAGATCAAATAGATAGTTTTAGTAAATCTAGAAAAAATTGGATGCCTAAACTAGTTTAGACAAAGTTAAACTCAAGCTGTCTGCGACTTCTTCTGACAACAAAAGTCCATTGTGTATTTGTAGTGATGGTCTTAAGCTTTCATTATTTTTGTATTCATCAAACCAATTTTCAACTAAAAGATAATCAACATATTTTTGCAAATTTGTAGATAACTCAATAGAGGAGGTCCTAGGAACTGCGCCTGGTAAATTTGCAATTGCAGAAACGATCACACCACTTCTTATTTCAAAAGGTTCACTATGAGTATTAGGCTTAACGCCTTCAACACAACCACCTTGATCAATAGCAACATCTACTATGACTGAACCCTTTTCCATCGAATTTATATCTTCTTCTGTAATTACAATTGGAGGCTTTCTTCCAGGTAACAAAACTGCACCTACAACTAAATCAGCAGACCTAATTGCGTTTGTAGCTGACTCACCTCCGCTAACTAAAGTGGTGATATTTTCTCCATACTTATTCTTTAACTCATTCAAAATATCTTCATTTATATCAATCGCAGTAACAGATGCACCAATCTGAATAGACTTATGAATTGAGCTTCTACCAACTTCACCACAACCAATAACAGTGACTTTTGAATTTCTTTCACCAGATATTGATGAAAGAAGCAGTCCTTTTCCTTTTGAAGAGTATTCTAAAAATTGCATACCTTTCTGAATCGCTAGATTGCCAGCAATTTTTGACATAGGAATTAGCAGTGGATACTCTTTCCCACTCATAATCATTTCAGTAGCAATCCCTGTTAATTTTTTTTCTAATAGTATTTTTGTAAGTGAAAGATTTGATGCAAGATGAAGATAACCAAATAATACATGGTCAGAATTTAAGAGTTCAAACTCTTCAGGTTGAGGTTCTTTGACTTTACAAATTATTTGTGCGGTTCCATAAAGTTCTTCTGCTGAAGACACAATTTTTGCTCCAGCTTGTTTATAGTCTTCATCAGTAAAACCAGAGCCAACTCCGGCTTGGGTTTCAACAAAAATATCTGCTAAACCAGTAAATTGAGTTATATGCTCAGGAATTAAAGCAACTCTGCCTTCGTCCTGTTTAACTTCTTTTGGTATACCTAGCTTTTTAATCATTTGATGGAACTGTTTCTTGTAAGTGCTTATCAAGATACTTCATAAAAGGTGTACCACCTGTTCCAACAATATTTGAGTTTGAATTATTTGTGAGAGACTGTTCAAAAATATAAACTCTTGCATATTCCAAATGCTTATCTCTAAAAGTGTGGACTTCCTTTATGATTTCATTAATTATTACCTTGGATTTTTCATCTATGCTTAGATTCTTTCTTTTATTTTCTGACCATTCGTCTAGACCATTGAGTAACTCTCTATGTTCTTTAGGCATATACAGTCTCATCTCATCCAAGTATTCTCTTAGTGGGTCGTTGGAATGCGTGACGCCAAGAAGAGCATCAAGTGCCGGAACAATTGAGCTTTGCGCTCCTGTTTCACCTCTGAACAGTTGTGGTTCTCCATTGTAATCTTCAACACCTTCATAAATTACCCCCTCTGGTGTAGCAGGGTTGTTCTTCCATCCAAAGATGTATGGTCTTACCCGATTGTAGTAAATAAATGGATCACATTTTTCAGGCATTCGATTCATAATTGAGTTGATTTTTTTTATACTCTCTAAAGATTTCTCTAATAATGACTGGTCTAGGTTTTCATCAAGAAAATAGGATTTTAAATTTGAAAGTATGACTTTTGCTTCATACTCAATAGCAACATGAATCATAATAAACCAATCTTCATCTACTCCTCCTAAGAAATTTTGCATGATAACAATATTTTCTAGATCAAAAGGCTTTGTATCATCAAGCATTTTCCAATTATTTAAGGCGTATGATGCGTAGGAAAGAATAGGTGGTCTTTCTAATTTTTCAGATATAGCAAACCATGTTGTAGCAAGCTCTTTAGGGATTGTATTTTCAACATGTTTTTTTCCCCACATATATGCGTGACCTACGTAGGAGTACAGAAGCATCGCTCTTTCCAGTTCACTGATATTTAAATTGCTGATATCTTTATCTCGCTCTAATTGTTGTACTCTTTCGACAATTTGTTCATTAGCAAGTACTTTTGGAAGTTCGCTCGCGAGGTTTTCAATATCATCAAAGCTTGACGGTAGCTTTTCACAAATTTGGTTTGGTATAAAACCACTGTCTAATATTTCTTGTTGCATTTTCCCCCTTCAAGAACCACAGAATTATAGCTTCTACATTACAATGGTAAACTATTCTTTGTAAAGATGGGAAGTAAATTTTTTGTAATACTTGGGAATCAGCTATTTAATCCAAAAATTCTAAAAAAAAATGGCTGTAGTGAAGTTTTTATGGCTGAAGACTTTGGTCTTTGTACATATTTTAAACATCACAAATTAAAACTTTATTTGTTTCTCGCTGGTATGCGTGAATATAGAGATGAACTGCAAAATGAATCCATCTCTGTAAATTATTTTGAACTTTCAAGTCGCAATAAAGGAGAGAGTTATGTTGACTCTCTGATTAAGTTCCTGAAAAAGAAAAAGTTATCTGAAATTAATATTTTTGAAATAGAAGATAAAGGTTTTGAAGAAGAATTTCTTAATACATTAAAAGCTGCCAATGTAACAGTAAATATTTTCAAATCACCAATGTTTATATTTGAAAGATATGAATTTGTTTCTATGGCAAAAGGAAAGAAAGTTTATAGAATGTCTTCCTTTTATCAAAAAGCTAGGAAAAATTTAGATATTTTAATGGATGAAAATGGAAAACCTGTTGGTGGAAAATGGTCTTTTGATGAGGAAAATAGAAAAAAAATACCAAAAAATGTAGAACCTCCTGAAATGATTAACTTTAAAAAATCCAAATATGATGAAGAAATTAACAAACTTATTAATAATAATTTTTATGACCATCCAGGTGATTTAGGAAATATTTGGTTTCCAGTAAACAGGTCTGGAGCCGAAAAACAGCTCGATAATTTTCTTAAAGTTCGTTTTGAAAATTTTGGAATTTACGAAGATGCAATGCTGGAAGAGAAAAATTTTCTTTTTCACAGCTGCATAAGCCCTTTTTTAAATATAGGTCTTTTAACACCTGATAAAGTCATAAAAAAAACTTTACAGTATGCTAAAAAAAATAATGTATCTATGAACTCAGTAGAGGGGTTTGTTAGACAAGTAATTGGTTGGAGAGAATTCATAAGAGGAATCTATCATGAAGAAGGTGCTTTACAATCAAAAAGTAATTATTGGAAGCATTCAAAAAAACTAACTTCATCATGGTACGACGGAACAACTGGTATTGATCCACTTGATGACTGTATAAAAACTACCCTTAAAGATGGCTATATACATCATATTCCTCGGCTAATGGTAATCAGCAATATTATGAATTTATGTGGAATAGATCCAAAAGAAATATACAAGTGGTTTATGGAAATGTATATAGACTCTTCAGATTGGGTAATGGTGCCAAATGTATTTGGTATGGCAACCTATGCTGATGGTGGAATGATGTCAACGAAGCCTTATACATGTGGCTCCAACTATATTTTAAAAATGAGCAACTATAAAAAAGGTGACTGGTGCGATACACTTGATGGTTTGTATTGGAAATTTACTGAAAAGAACAGAAAATTTTATGAAAATAATCCAAGATTGGCTTTACTGACAAGGTCTCTGGACAAGCTTGAACCATCGAGAAAAAAACATATTTTCAAACAAGCTGAAAATTTTATTAAACAAAATACTATTTAAGATATTTTTAGTTCAATTTAAATATTCACGAAACAAAATTGGTTCATCAGTTATAACACCGTCACATCCAATTTCTAAGCAAGTTTTAAGGTTTTCGATTGAATTTACTGTCCATATATGCAACTGAAGATTATTTATTTTACAAAATTCAACGAGCTTTTTGGAATGAACTTGAATTCCTTTCCACCTAAAGGGTGCCTGTAATGCTTGAACTTTAAAATTTCTTGTCTTCAAAGGAAAGAATCGTGCAATAACATTCTCTCTAAAAGTTCCTGAAGTTAATATTTTTCCCTTACTTTCTCTTAAGAACTCATCTAATCTTTTTGGACTAAAAGACGAAACTAAAACTCTTTCTTCTGCGTTTAGTGAGTTTATAATTTCTACAACTTTTTTCGCCATGCCTGTTTGCTTTAGGTCTAGATTAAATTTCAACTTATGATTCATCATTAATGCATCAGCTAATCTAACAAACTTTGTTTTTTTACCTTTTTGATTGGTTTTCTCATAGAATTTATAACCAGCATTAATTTTTGAAATTTCACTCCAGTAGAAATCCTGAACTTTACCAGAAACATTTGTTGTTCTATCAAAAGTTTCATCGTGATGAAGAAATATTTCTCCATCTTTAGACATTCTTAAATCAGTTTCAAAGTGTGAAAAACCTTCTTCAATAGCTAGCTCTATACCATGAAGTGTATTCTCTGGTACTAAATTCGATCCTCCTCTATGAGGAATGATTAATGGCCTATCACCATCAAAATATGAGTGACTATCCAGAAACCCCACCCGTAAAATTAAATTCCTTTAAATGCAGGGCTGGAACTTTTAACATTCCTTCTCCAAATTCTGAATCTGCATATCTCGACTTATTTCCAACAGATAAAATATTTCCTGGTGCAAGTGAAGCCATAAAACTTTGTGTAAATCTCAATCTACCAACTGGTTTTATTATTTTTCCATTTTCAATTAAAAAAGAACCGTTTCGATTAAGACCAGTTACTACTTGAGTAATTGGATCTAAAACTCTGCAATACCAAAACTCATTTATATATATCCCTCTTTTTACACTTTTTATCATTTCTTCCTGAGAGACGTTTCCTTCTAAAAGTTTTATATTTGTTCCAACTCCACCAAAATTTTCTCCCCAGCCAAATAGCTCATGAAAAGTATTTTTAGCATTTAATTCTTTTGCAGTTCGTCGAGTATGGAAGTAGGTTTTTGAAATTCCATCTTTTACAATATCTAAATTTCTTTTCTTTGCTCCAGAAGCATCTATTTTAAAACCTATTGAATTATCGTCTTCTGGTGCGTCGACTAAATTTATTTGATCATCAAACTGCTTTTCATCAATGTTTATTGGGCTCATGCCATCAATTTTGCTTTTTGCATTAAAACCATAAACACCAAGAAAAACTAATATTGTACTTACTGCTTCATGACCAAGGATTACTTCATAATTTCCTGGCTCAATATCCTTTGGATTCTCTCCATCGATAGCTAGTTTTGCTGCCTCACTACCCGCTTGTTGAGCCTCTATATCAGATAATAATATTCCCCCCCTGTGAGAAGAACCAGCTGATGATTCAGTTCTAAAAATTCCATCAATAAATGCACTACTTGAGGAATCAGATGAATTTAGACCATTTGTATTCCAAACAAAATAATTATTTATATAACTGGAACAATATCCTGCTGCATTCATTTTCTTTCCCTCCGAAACAAACTCTTTGACTTTACTGGCTCTTTCATCAGGTGTTGATTCATCAATATTAGAACGACCGCTGAAGGATTCGGAAGACTCAGGAAGGCCAGCCCATCCTTTATCTATTGGGCTATTGTTTAATGAATCCATAGCACTAGAAACAAAATCTTTTGGGTTTTTTAATGCGGTTAAGTTTGTTGAAGTAGTTATAGTTTTAGAGTTGTTATGAAGTGTCAAATATACGTCAGCAGATTCTTCATCGACATTTTGATGAATTTGCGAGTTAGCAAACCTGGTTAGAGCACTTTTGGAATGCATCATTTTTAATTCACATTCTGTTCCTGGTGGAATATTTTTTTCAATATCTTGCAGCAAGTCCTCCCAAATTTTCATCCTCTAACTCCAATTCGAGTATTTTTAAACCTTGCAGGGGATGCGGGGTGTCCAGTATGTCCTATTTGACTTGGTTGCCCCTTGCCGCAATTAGGAGTACCCCAAAAAACCCATTCTTCTTCTGCAGACAACATATCCATATTTCCCCAAAACTCAGGTGTAATTCCTGTATAGGTTGGATTTTTAACCATATCAATGATTTTTCCATTTTTAACTAGCCAGCCTACCTCACAACCAAATTGAAAATTTAGTCTTAAATCATCAATAGACCAAGAACGATTAGTTTCCATATAAATTCCCTCATCAGTGGCTTGTATGATCTCTTCTAGTGATGAATTGCCTGGAAGCAATCCGACATTTGTCATTCTTACCATAGGTAGCCTTCCAAAACCATCTGCACGAACCATTCCACCAGGAGATACTCCAGCTACTGCAGCGCTGTCTCTTCCTGATAAAACACCCGTCCATATTCCTTCCTTTACAATATCCACTCGCTGTGCCGGAGTTCCTTCATCATCGTATTTAAAAGTTGCTAACGCTCCAGGAAGAGTTGCGTCAGCAACTATATTCATTAATTCTGAGCCATATTTATGCTGATTTAATTTTTTTAAATCTAAATGAGAAGTCCCGGCATATGCGGCTTCCCAGCCCAGTATTCTGTCTAGTTCAATAGCGTGTCCAACTGATTCATGAATTTGTAAAGCAAGTTGACTTCCTTCTAAAATTAGATCCATTGTTCCTTGGGGGCATTGAGGTGCTACCAACAATCTTTGTGACTCTTCTGATAACCTATCTGTATGATTTTCAAATTCAAAACTCTTTACAACTTCCCAACCGCCAGTTCGATATTCACCAAAAGATTGTGGGTAAGATCTAATCTGTGTTTCACCATCCCCTACAGATAGCGAAGATATTCCTCCACCAGATTCAATAATATTCTGATAAATTTTATGACCCTGACTTGATGCAAACCATTTTTCTGTATCCCAAAAATCTAATCTGCCAAATGCTCTTGAGCTACCTTGTTTTTTCATTTTTTCAGTTGATTCAATCAAAAGGCCAATCTGTTCTGAGCTTGAAACCAAAAAAGGATTTTCCTCATGAGGAGTTGTATAGCTGTCCTCGACTACTGGTACATCAGCAAAAGGTAACTCTTCTCCAGCAACCATTGCGGACGCTTTAGCTATCTCAAAAGATTTTTTTCCTGCTTGTTTTAAAGATTCGTTTGATAAGTCATAAGTTGAGTAAAAACCCCATGAAGATCCAACTAATGCCCTAATACCAATACCAATTTTTTCATTTTCATTAAAATTTTCAATTTCTCCATTTTTTGCAGCAATACTTCTTGATTTAGAAATTAATACTCTTGCATCGGAATATTTTGCACCACTATCTATTGCTGAATCAATTGCAATTTCGAGAAAATCGAACATGTTATATAGATTACCAATCTAGATAGTTAGAAATAAAATCAAAAATAAAAAAATTAAACTAGATCTTGTTCTCTAATCCCAAACGATGGATGGCGAAGTCTGCAAAGAGCTAACTTTTCTAATTGTCTAATTCTTTCACGAGTTAAGTCGAATTCTTCACCTATTTCTTCAAGAGTTCTTGGAACTCCATCATAAAATCCATATCTTAATGCTAATATTCTTCCTTCTCTCTCTGGAAGCCTGCTTATGCTGTCTCTAAGGCTTTCAGCAACATCAAGATCTTGAACAATTAATGATGGATCGCTAGCGTCTTCATCTTGAATAAAGTCGCCAAGTTGTGCCCCGTCTTCTCCAACAGGTTGCTCTAAAGAAACTGTATCAGCAACACTTAAGGCAAGCTCTACTTTATCCACGCCTACGCCCGCTTCTTTTGCGATTTCTTGAGGCTTTGGATCTCTACCTAACTCAGCTTTTAGTTGTGCCTGAGCAGCACGTACAGCTGCCATAGTGTCATGAAGGTGTACAGGAATTCTTACTGTTCTAGACTTATCGGCAATAGCTCTTGTTATTGCTTGTCTAATCCACCAAGTCGCATAAGTAGAAAATTTAAAACCTTTACGCCAATCAAACTTCTCAACAGCACGAATTAGACCAAGATTACCCTCTTGAATTAAATCAAGAAAATCGATTCCAGAAGTATTTGCGTATCTTCTTGCGTTTGCAACAACTAGTCTCAAGTTTGCAGTAAGAAATGCATCTTTTGATTCAGCGCCTTTTTTCCTATCTCTTTTTAATCTGATTTCACCCTTCTTATCTTTAAATTGTTTTTTTTGAAGTTTTATAGCAGCCTTTTCGCCAGATTCAATTTTTTGCGCTAATTCAACTTCTTGTTCTGCAGTTAAAAGATCAAAGTTTCCAATTGCAGTTAAGTATTGGCTAACAAGGTCTGTAGTCAATTTTCCTTTATCGTCAGCTAATTTTTTTGTAAGAGATTTAGCTTTTTCACGTGCAGCCTTTTCCTGTTCAGGAGTTAATGTAGTATCTTCATTTGAAAAATCTGCCTCTTTTGCCTCAGGTTTGGGCTTAGAAGGTATTGTTTTAGTCACCATTAGTATTTTGACCTTTATGCTTGCTATTCAGTTACAGAGATGAATAATATACAGGCAATTAATTTAAAGCGAATTGATAAATAAATTATTTTTTGAAAGATCGATGCTTACATATATATAGGAAATCCACAAAAAGTCAGCAATTGCTAGGTGTAATATGCTTAGAGGCAAGACTATATTTGAGATAACATTGAATACGCCAAGTAATACTGCAACAATTACAAAAGTTTTTAATAGCTTTACATTTACTCCGTATTTTTTATTAATTCTTGTTGAGTAAACATAAAGAACTACAGATAATGCAGATGAGATTATTGGGTGTAAAATTCTTAACCTAGTCAGAGCCTCTGAAGTCTTATCAAAGTCTTCTAGGAAACCCTCTATAAATGATGCACTAGGAAACAAAACATCTGCTAAAGCAGTTATAGACCCCGTTGCACCACTCAGTAAGAAAAGAAAAGAAATTAATATAAAATTTCTATTAAATATTAATTTAATTTCTTTGAGATCGTCCTCAACAATTTTGTACAGTATCGCATAGCATCCAAGCAGACCAAAAGTATTTACAAGGTGAATAGGGACAGCAACTATTCTTGGTAAAGAGCTATTAAGCCCAACCCACTCAAAGAGAACTATTATTGCGCCAATAATTGCTTCAAAAATTACAAAAAAAGTAAGATAGTTCGTTACTACCTTCACCAAAGAACCCTTTTGAAATCTTCGAGTTTTTGAAAATATAATCAATGTAACAACAAGCAACAGCCCACTCACAGAGCGATGAGAAAATTCTATCAACTCTGATGTATCAGTCAGAGCAGGAATTATTCTTCCCTTACAAGTTGGCCATGTTGCACCGCAGCCATCGCCCGAACCTGTAGCTCTGACGAAAGCACCAGCCAAAATTGAAACTATGGATAAAAATAGGCCTAACTTTGAGTACGAATTGAGTTTCACAATAAATTATCGAGGAATGTATTAAGAGATTCCCAAAACAATCCGAATGAATTGAAAATAATAAATGAGAGGATTATCAGTAAAGCCGTAGTTTTAATATTTCTAGTCAAATAAAAACCTATTTGCTTTTCGTCGAATATGTAGGGTTCTTCATTCGAGTATTCAAGCACATTTGTTATTTCGACAGGCTTAGTTAAATACTCATCTAATTTCTCTTCTTTAGTTTGTGGCATTTCTTCAAATTCGAACTCAGTATTTTTTGATAAAGGTTCTTTTCGTTGAAAAGTATTACGAAATTTATCAACTCTAGTTTGTTTAATCTGTACATTGTCTTTATCAACTGAAAAAAGGCTTTCCTCGGTTAACAAAGAGCCAACATCTTTTGTGTCCATAGTAGAGAATCCATCAAGCGTTTCTGTAATTTCAATACCTAAAAGCCCTTCAAGAGCATTAATAATTTTTTTATCAGTTGGAAAACTAGTACCAGATTCCCACTGTTTTACATCTTTAACTTTAACGCCAGTAAAAGAGGCTATTTGTTTATTATTAAGTCCTCTATCTGACTTCAGTCTATTAAATTCTCTTTGAAAATTATTCATTACTTTAATTCTATTCAATTAAAAATTTTTTATATAACTAGTCTTAATATGGAGGTGAATGAGCGCCTGGTGGGCTCCACAGTCTTCAAAACTGTTGAAAGGTGTAAAAGTCTTTGGCAGGTTCGATTCCTGTCCACCTCCGCTACTTTATATAAATTTACTGTTTATTATAAGAAAATGGCAGAAGAAAAAAGCTTAATTGATGACATCAAAGATGCTCCGGCTGGATTTAAAGTATCTCCAGGCTGGAGAGTTGGGCATCTAAAAGAAGAAACTATAACAAAATCTGGTTTGCTAGTACCAGCAGGAAGTGAAAAAACTTCAGAAGCACTTCCTTTAATTGATGTTGATACCGGCCAACAGTTTTGGGCTGTAGCAAGTGGTGCTTGGAAGTTCATTTGGCCTCCAACAGGGAAAGTAGTTCTTGCAGTTAGAGAATCTCAGATAATTGCTGAAGAAGAGCTTTCAAAAACATCTGAAAATGGCCAACTACCTATAATGAAATAATTGAATCAAAGAAATAATCCTAACGAATCAGACAGAAGACTCCTTACGGTATCCGATAGAGATATTTTTGTCACCACACAAAAAGCATTACTAATTGGAATAGTTCTTAAGAATGAAATAAGAGCTGATAAAGAAGAGTCCTTAAAAGAGCTTGTTAATTTAGTAAAAACTGCTGGATCTAGCCCTACGATAATCCAAACAAAGAGAGTTGAAAAAATTGACCCTAAAACATTCATAGGTAAAGGCTCCATAAAAGAGTTGGTCGATATTTCCGATGCGAATGATATTGATGTTGTTTTGTTTGATTGTGAGCTAACTCCAAATCAACAAAAAGAGTTGCGAACTTTATTTAAATGTGATGTTGTAGATAGGACTGGTCTTATTCTTGATATTTTTGCACTTCATGCACAATCAAAAGAAGCTAGTTTACAAGTTGAACTGGCACTTTCAATTTATCTCAAACCCCGCTTGGCTGGTTTGGGTAAAACTTTAAATCAGCAAGGTGGTGGGATTGGAACAAGGGGTCCTGGTGAAACCAAGCTTGAGACAGACAATAGGTTGATAGACAATAGAATTAACAAACTTAAGAGGGAAATAAAAAAAGTTAGTAAACAAAGGGAAGTACAGTCTAGTTTTAGGAAGAAAAATAATACACCTCTGGTTTCAATAGTTGGTTATACAAATGCTGGAAAATCTACCATGCTGGAAAAAATAACTTCATCTAAAACTTACGTTGCAAACGAACTCTTTGCAACTGTGGATTCTCTTCAAAGAGAATTAAAAATAGACGGAATAAACGAACACATAATACTTTCTGACACAGTAGGATTTATTCAAAATCTTCCGACTACTCTTATAGACTCTTTTAAATCAACTTTGACAGTTGTGAAAGAAGCTAATTTATTAATTCATGTTGTTGATGCAGCTTCTGCAATGCCAGAAATGCATATCAATACTGTGCATGAAATTTTGAATCAGATTGAAGCAAGTGTTCCCGAATTGTTGGTATTCAACAAAATAGATAGAATTGATAAAGCCTCTTTAAATTTTTTAATGGAAAAATATCCAAATGCAATATTTGTATCATCTACAAAAGGAACAAATTTAGAAAGTTTAGTTTCTGAGATTACTACAAATGTTTTTGGGGAAATTAAAGAGGTAGCGTTATTTATATCGCCAAAGGATTTAGATCAGCTCCATAAGTATTCCACCATCATTAGTGTAGAAAATAGTGAAGAAGGCTTAGAAGTCGTTGTCAAAATAAGAAATTATTACTTAGAAAATTTGCTTCAAAAAGATGTTGTTAAACTTTTATCATGAGTGAAACTATTGGCTTAATTGGTATAGGGGTAATGGGTAGTAATATTGCTCTTAACTTTTCAGATAAAAATATACCCGTCCATGTTTTTAATAGATCTGAAGAAAAAATTAATGCATTAAGAAGCAGGGATTCCAGTGGAAATATAAAAGGTTCTACAGATATAAAAAAATTTATAAACAACTTGCCAAAACCAAGAAAAATCTTGATGCTAATTCCATCTGGTAAACCTACATTGGATATGGCAAAAGAGTTAATGGATTATCTCGAACCAAATGACATATTAATTGATGGAGGTAATGCGTACTATCTTGATAGCAACAAGCTGGGGAAAATGTGTGAAGAAAAAGGAATAGAATTTATTGGAATGGGTGTGTCTGGAGGAGAAGAAGGTGCTAGAAAAGGCCCCGCTCTTATGGTTGGATCTTCTAAGTCAATTAACGAAGACTTGAAAAATTCTTTATCTTTAATTTCAGCAAGTTTTAACGGTAAGCCGAGTATTGGATTCTATAAAGGGCATGGCACTGGCCATTTTATAAAAATGCTTCATAATGGAATAGAGTATGCAGAAATGCAAATAATTACTGAGGCTTTTCATATGCTTAAAAAAGCAAACTTTGACCATGAGCAGATTAGTAATTTTTTTAGAGATTTTTCAAAAGAAAATAGATCATCCTACTTAATTGAAATAACTTCAGAAATAATGTTGAAAAAAAACGAGTCTGGTTATCTAATTGACCAAATTAAATCAGAAGCTAGCCACAAAGGCACGGGTAAGCTTACTGTTGAAACATCCTTAAATTATGGTTTTCCTTTACCAAGTATTTATGAAGCATTCAACGCTAGGGTTGAAAGCAATTTTCAAAATTGGTGGTCTGAAAAACTAAAAGGAGAAAAAATTCATATCGACACTGGGTTTCTCAGCAATGCAATCTATTTTGCGAGACTTGCAACCATGGCTCAGGGCTTACTGTTTGTTGAGCATGTAAGCTCAACTGAAAATTTAGAGATAAATCTAAACGAAGTATTGCAAAACTGGTCTGCTGGTTGCATCATACGCTCTGATCTACTTAAGGAATTGAAAGATGAAAATTTATCAAATACCATAACTTCTTCTAAGTTGGTTCAAAATGCTTTGATTAAAAATATTGACGATGTAAAAAAAGTTATAAAGACATGTGTAGATAGTGGTGTTTCTATCCCAGTTATAACTTCTTCATATAATTGGTTCGTAGGAACCTCGAGTAGCTTCAATCCCTCTTCTTTAATTCAAGCTCAAAGAGATTATTTTGGATCGCATCAAGTCCAATTGAATAACTCTGATGAATTTATTCACTTGGACTGGGATTGATTTAAATTCTTACTAATATTTTTAAATGAATGAAAACATCAGGCTTCCAAAAACAGCTGTTCCAAATAGATACGAGATAAATCTAGATATCAACTTATATCAATTTAATTACAGAGGTAAGGAAATTGTTTTTCTTGAAGTAGTAGATGAAACTAAAGAACTTCAGTTACATGCACTAGGAATTGATATAAAAAGTGTATTTATAGAAAATGACTCAGGTGAACATATCGATGCATCAGTTGACTATCTGCCAGAAGAAGAAAGAATTTCTTTAATTTTTGAAAATGAAATTACAAAAGGAGATTGGCAACTGTATTTAGAATTTGAAGCAGAAATAGTTGACGAACTAAGAGGTTTTTACAGAAGTAGTTTTAAAGATAAAGACGATAAAGATGTTTGGATTGCAACAACCCAGTTTGAACCAACAGCTGCAAGAATGGCTTTTCCGTGCTGGGATGAACCAGAATTTAAAGCTGTATTTTCTATATCTCTAACCACTGATAGTGAATTAATTAGAATAAGTAATGAAAAGGTATTAAGCGAATCCTCAGAAAACAATAGGACTACAACAAAATTTGTTGATTCTATGAGAATGTCTACATATTTAGTTGCTTTTGTTATTGGCCCTCTTGAAGTCACAAAAATAGGTAAGTCGGAAACAACAGAGGTTGGGATAGTTCATAGACCAGGGTTTTCCGACCAAACTGCTTATGCTGGGGCTGCTGCAATAAAAATTTTAGATTTTTTTGAAGAATATTATGGAATTAATTACCCAGGATCAAAACTAGATCTCATTGCTGTCCCCGATTTTGCAATGGGTGCAATGGAAAATGTTGGGGCTGTTACCTTTAGAGAAACACTCTTATTAATTGATGTAGAAAAAGCAACTAGATCTGAGTTGTCAAGATCAGTATCTGTCATCGCACATGAACTTGCTCATATGTGGTTCGGCGACCTTGTGACAATGAACTGGTGGGATGGTATTTGGCTAAATGAAGCATTTGCAAGCCTTATGGAAGTAATCGCATCTGAAGCTACTTATCCTGAATTTAAATTATGGAATGAGATGAATCAAGATAGATCTAGAGGTTTTGGAGTTGATTCATTAAAGTCATCTAGACCTGTAGAATTCGAAGTTAAATCTCCTGAAGAAGCAGAGGAGATGTTCGACGTTTTAACTTATCAAAAGGGCTCAACCGTACTTCGCATGTTTGAAACTTTTATTGGTGAAGAGAATTTTAAAGAAGGTGTAAGAAGCTATCTTAAAAAATATGAATATAAAAATACTCACTCCTCAGACCTTTGGAATGAACTCACGAATTCAAGTTCTTATAACTTAAGTGACATCCTTCCAACTTGGATTAAGCAAGAAGGTTATCCAATAGTAAAAATAGAAAAAGAAGGCAATAATTTCAAAGTTTCACAAAAAAAATACCTTATTGATGGAGATACTGATGACTCACTTTGGAGTGTACCTTTAAATATAAGGTGCTTAGATAGTGGGGTAACTAGTAAAGAAGTTATAACTTCAAAATCCCATGTTATAGAAGTTGATGGAGAGGTTCCATTTATAAATAATGGCGGCTGGTCCTTTTTCCACTCATCATATAGTGAAGAATTATTTGAAATGATTATTTCAAATTTTGAGAAGCTTGATGTAAATGAAAAGTATCGAATTCTTGAAGATTCATGGATGGCATTAAGAACAGGGGAGCTTTCACTTAAACTATTTATGAAGCTTTTAAATTTATATGCAAACGAAGAAGAAATAAATATATGGTCATATATCAGCAGTATCTTCTCTACTTTTGCAAAGATAGATAACAGAGAAGAGTTTAAAAATTATGTTAAAGAATTTATCTATCCATTAATTGAACGGCTTGGTCTCAATTACAATTCGGAATTCAATCAAGAAGAGTCCCAATTAAAATCCTTGCTGTGTGGAACCTATGCAAATATAACTGAAGATTCAAACTTTATAAATCATTTTTCTGATCAATTTAATTCAAATTCTTATGAGGATTACGTCGACGGAAATTATTTTAATTTAGTACTTTATATCGCCGGTATGAATAAAGAAAATCTATCAGACAAATATATTGAAAAGCTAAAAAATGCAAAATCTCCTCAGATTGAAGCAAGATACAGAAATGTTATTGGAACATTGAGTGACCCAAACGCACCAAAAAAAGTAATTAATGCAATTCTAGATCAGTCAATAAGGGGAGCTGATGCACCTTATATAATTGCTACCCTACTTTCAAATACAAAAAATGCATCTGTAGCTTTTCAAGAAATTAAAAATAATTGGAGTAATTTACTAAATGTCATGCCTGGATGGACTTCTTCAAGGATTCTAGATTCTTTATCATCAATATATGATGAATCATTAAGTCTTGAAATTAAAAAATTTATAAAGGACAACCCTCTCCCATCAGCTGATAAAATCACAAAACAAAAAATTGAAAGAATGGATGCAAATATAAAGTTTAAAAACTCAATAAAGGAAGACCTAAATAATACTAAATTTAAATTGTAAGGAGAAAATAATGAAACCAAGAATTGCAGTATTTCTACAACCACAACATGCCGAATATGACCAGATTAGAGCAGCGGCATTAGAATCTGAAAAAATTGGTGCAGACGTAATTTACAACTGGGACCATTTTTATCCACTTTACAAAGAAGATGGTACCCAATGGAGCGAAGGAGAAAGGCGTGAAGGTAAGCATTTTGAATGTTGGACTATGTTATCTAGTTGGGCAGAGGTAACAAGCTCTGTTGAAATTGGACCTTTAGTTACCTGTAACTCATATAGAAATCCTGAGCTTTTAGCTGATATGGCAAGAACAGTTGACCATATCTCAGATGGCAGATTAATTTTAGGAATAGGTTCTGGCTGGTTTGAACAGGATTACGAAGAATATGGCTATGAATTTGGAACAGCTATATGGAGGCTTAAAGAGTTAGAAAAATCACTTGAACGTATTGTAACTAGAATGGAAAAACTTGATCCACAACCTAAACGAAAAATTCCTATTCTTATAGGCGGTGGAGGAGAAAAAGTTACCCTTAGACTTGTAGCACAGTATGCAGATATTTGGCATGGGTTTGCTACAAAAACAGAAGAGAGAAGTGGAATCGAGACTGTTGCACACAAAAACAACGTATTAAATAATTGGTGTGAAAAAGTAGGTAGAGATCCAAATGAAATTAGTAGATCAATTGGAATTGATATTAAAAGAATCGACTTGGCTGATGATTTGTTAGAAGCTGGTGCTACAGAGATTACATTAGCTGTTAATGGACCCTCCTATGATCTTACTCAGGTAAAAGAATGGATAGCCTGGAGAGACTCTAAAGAGTAAAACTAATAATGGACATAATCATTCTTCTCTTTGGTTTTTCGATTGGTTTGGTCCTTCTAGTAAAAGGGGCAGATGAAATGGTCAGCTCCGCTGTTCAAATTGCATTAAAATTCAAACTACCGAGTTCAATAGTTGGCGCAACCTTTATTGGCTTTGGCACATCTGCCCCAGAGCTTTTTGCAAGTACAGGAGCAGCGTTAAAAGGAGACTTGGACCTTGGTATTGGAAATATAGTAGGTTCTAATATTGCCAATTCATTGTTAGTTGTTGCGGTTCTTTATATTGCATTGCCAAAAGATTTTTCAAGAAATATAAATTTAAATCAAATTAGTCCGATCTGGATGGCAGTGCTAACTACAGTTTTTGTTTCAACTTATGTTCTTACAGATAAATTTCCGTTCCTACTTGGAGTAGCTCTTCTTGTTTTAGTTATTTATGTAATTTATAAAATGATAAGCACTGAAAGTGTTGATGAAGAAGATTTAATGGAAGCAGGGAAAAAATATATTTGGCTTAGAGGTGGGTTATCCCTAGTTGCAACTCTTTATGGAAGTCAATTAGTTGTTGACAATGCAGTTGAGATTGCATCAATATTTGGAGTCTCTTCATTGGTTATAGGGTCTACGATTATTGCAATTGGCACAAGCTTGCCAGAAGTTGCTGGTACTGTATCAGCAGCAAGAATGAGAAAACCCGACATTGTCTTTGGAAATATTTTTGGTTCAAACTTGTTCAACATAGGTTTGGTTGGTGGAGCAGCCATAATGATTAGCCCTGGAGAAATAAGTTCTGTAATTGATTACCAGCTTTTTATAATGTACTTTGTTTCTTTTGTTGTTATATTTTTGTCAAGAAACACAATAAAAAGAAACACCATACTCGGTTATATATTTATTGCTGCGTATGTTCTTTTTCTTGTTAGCTTGTTTTAGTATTTTTATTTTTTACAAAAATAGTTAATCCAATTAAAGCAAGTAACAATCCACCAATTTGGTTCCAAGTAAAGATTCCTATAGTTGAATCACCCATTCCAAATCTTAATGTATCTAGGACAGCCCTTTGTGATCCATACCATACAGCCCATAGTCCTATCCAAGAACCTTTTCCAAAAGTAAAGCGAGTTTGGAGATTTCTAAAAATATAAAAGATCAATAAAGCAAGTAAGAGATCGTACATAGCAACATGATGAAAAGTTCCACAAGTTGTTAAAGGCTCAAAGCACTCAAGTGAGTTATGTTGAGGAGCTACATCGTAACCTGGTTTTATTTCATAACCCAAAAAGAAATTTGTTTCTCTTCCTAAGTGTTCAACAATTGCTAAATCTCCGATTCTTCCTATTACTGTTCCTAGTATCAAACCTGTAGCGGCGTAATCACCATATTGTTTAAAATCTTTCTTATTTAATACTGTAATTTTTAAATAAGCAGCAATTATTCCACCTGCCATACCACCCATGATTGAATAGCTGCCTGTAAGTGTAAATATATCGTCTAGCCCATAATTTGGATTGGCATACCACTGAGCAGGAATAGTAAAAAATCTAGCACCTAGGATTGCACCAAATATAGCCCAAGTAAAAGCTTCAGAAAACAGTTCTGTATCAGCACCGTCCTCTTCAGAGAGTTTCAATGCATGGTTTGCACCAAAGTAAAAACCAACAGCGGCAAAAACACCGTGGAGCGATAATGCAACAGGTCCTATCTGGGTAATAGGTATTGGTGGATAGGTTATTGCGTAAAGAAATTCTTGCATATTTAGATATTACTCAAAGTAAAGAATATGTCAGAGACCATAGATAGAAATATTACTGCAAGGTAAGTGTTTGAAAATACAAAATAAGAAATAGCTTTTATTTTTTTTTGATAAAGTTGATATGATTTATACATCAAATATGTTCCAAAAATTAGAGCTAATAAAAGATAGACCATACCTAGTTGCAATATTGGCGCAAGCAGTAGAGATGTAAGAACCGTTGCGCATGAATATATTCCTATGAAAATTGATGTTCTTTTATAACTTTCTTGAGTTGGCAACATTGGAAAATTTGCATCTTTATAGTCGTTAAGTTTGTCAATAGATAGTGCCCAAAAATGAGCTGGTGTCCAAAGAAATACCAACAAGAATAATAGCCACGAGCCAGTTTCTAAATTTGTACCTGTTGCAGACCAGCCTATCAGCACGGGGGCTGCACCAGCTGCGCCCCCAATAACAATATTTTGATTTGTTCTTGGTTTTAGGAAAAGAGTGTAAACAAATGAATAGAAAATATTAGCTGAAAGCGCTATATATGCAGCAAGTTCAGTTGTTTGTGTGTATAAAATTAGAAATCCACTTACACCGAGAAAAATTGAATATACATAAGCACTGTTTTTTTTGATTTCCCCTGTTACAAGAGGCCTATTGGCTGTCCTCTCCATTAATCTGTCAGTTTCAATTTCAAATATTTGATTAAGAACATTTGCACTTACTGCAAGAAGAGTTCCTCCCAGCAGAGTGAATATTATTAAATTTATTGGTGGAAATCCATATATGGATACAACCATAGATGGAACTGTTGTAATTAAGAGGAGCTCAACGATCCTTAATTTTGAGAGCCTTAAATATTTTGATATATGTTTTCTGTTAAAAACACCCATAACGACATAGTACTTATGATTACACTATATATTGTTTCAACGCTATTCTTAGTTATTGTTGATAATATAAATATGCTTGTGAAAAATATTTTTAAATTAAAGAATTTAAGATTTTTTGTTTTAATCTTGTTATCCGCTTGTATTGAAAATGCACCTCTAGACTCTTTGAGCCCAGAAGGTCCTTATGCAAGATCTATAGATGAATTATTCTGGCTAACATTTTGGATTGCAGTAGTTGTTTTTGTTATTGTCCAGGGTGCTTTGATTCTGTCCATTTTTGTATTCAAAGAAAAACCAGATAGTCCTGAGCCAAAACAGATTCATGGAAATACTAAATTAGAAATCCTTTGGACTGTAATTCCTGTAATTATTTTGGCAGTAATTGCAGTACCAACAGTCAGAACAATCTTCGACTTAGCAAATGAACCCGAGGATGCATTAAAAATTGAAGTAATAGGACATCAATGGTGGTTCGAATACAAGTATCCTGATTACGGCATAACCACGGCAAATGTGTTAGTTATTCCTGCGGATAGACCTGTGAGGCTTGAAATGTGGTCAAATGATGTTCTTCATAATTACTGGGTGCCAAAATTAAATGGAAAAAGATACTTAGTTCCTGGTCAGACCACTTATTTAAATTTACATGCTGATTCTCCTGATGAATTTTGGGCTCAATGTGGTGAGTATTGTGGTTTGAGCCATTCCAAGATGCGAGGCCGAGTGCTCTCACTTTCTGAAAGTGATTTTCAAACATGGATAAAAAACCAACAACAGAATGCTAACAAACTTGAAGGAAACTCTCTTGCTGCAGAAGGTCAACAAGTTTATTTAAATGCTGGGTGTACACAATGTCATGTAATAGATGGGGTATGGGATGTACAAGGAGATAGAATTGCACCAAACTTAACTCACTTTGCCAATAGGAATGTTTTTGCAGGTGCAGCTCTCTATAACAACGAAGAGAATCTGAGTAAATGGCTTGCAAATCCTGCTGAAATAAAACCTGGTACATTTATGCCTAATCTAGAATTGACTGAAGCAGAAATTAATGCTTTAATTGCCTATTTAGGGACACTTAAATGACAAAAATTATTGAACCAAGTAAACAAAGTAGTATTTTTAGAAGGCCTTCTTCTGAAACAGGTATATGGAGCTGGATTACTACTGTCGATCATAAAAGAATTGGGATCATGTATGGTTACGCAGCATTTTTCTTTCTTTTAATCGGTGGTCTTGAAGCTTTAGTTCTAAGAATTCAACTTTCCCAACCAGATAACAATTTCCTAACAGCAGCTGAGTATAATGCAATGTTCACGATGCATGGAACTACAATGATTTTCCTTGCAATCATGCCTATCAGTGCTGCTTTTTTCAATTATCTCTTACCTTTACAGATTGGTGCTCGTGACGTTGCATTTCCAAGGTTGAATGCACTGTCTTTTTGGATATTTATTTTTGGTGGTGCTTTTTTATATTCAACATTTATATTCGGTACGGCTGGAGCCCCGGAAGGTGGTTATCTAGCTGAAGAAGTTGGCTGGCTAGGGTCTGCTCCAAATGGGGGTTGGTTTGGATATCAACCTAATGCAGGTATGAAATATTCTCCTGGAACCGCAATGGACTATTGGGCAATTGGTTTACAAATACTTGGTATAGCTTCTCTAGTTTCAGCTTTTAACTTTATTACAACAATTATTAATATGCGAACAAAAGGTATGCGCTTTATGAGAATGCCTGTATTTACATGGATGACTTTTGCAGTATCTTTCTTGTTAGCCTTTTCGCTACCAATTATTGCAATTGCACTTTTTTATGTGACCTTTGATAGAAAGTTTGGAACAACTTTTTTCTTAACAGAAGGTGGTGGAGATCCTGTATTATGGCAACATCTTTTCTGGTTATTTGGACACCCTGAAGTTTATATCCTGATACTTCCTGCATTTGGAATCGTCTCTGAAGTTTTACCTACCTTTTCAAGAAAACCATTATTTGGATATGCTGCAATAGTGTTTGCTGGTTTTGGAATAGCTTTCATTGGTTTTGGTGTTTGGGCACACCATATGTTTGCTTCAGCAATTAGTCCTGTGGCTCAAGCTGGTTTTGGTTTATCAACGATGGTTATAGCTGTCCCGACAGGCGTGAAAATTTTTAATTGGCTTGGAACAATATGGGGTGGAAAACTCAAGCTGAATACTCCGATGTTATTTTCATTGGGCTTTATAGGAATGTTTCTTATTGGTGGCTTGAGTGGAGTTACTCACTCTATTGTTCCTGCTGATACACAACAAACAGATACTTATTACGTAGTCGCACATTTTCACTATGTCTTGTTTGGAGGTGCGTTATTTGGTATTTTCTCAGGTCTTTATTATTGGTTCCCAAAAGTTTGGGGGAAAATGTACAACGAATCCCTTGGAAAAATTCATTTCTGGTTAATGATGATAGGATTCAACTTAACTTTTGGACCAATGCACTGGTTAGGCCTTCAAGGCCAAGTAAGGCGTACATGGGTTTATGCAGAGGAAACTAATTTACAATTCTGGAACATAGTCGTAACTATTGGTGCTTTCATTATTGCACTATCAATAATTGTATTTATGATTAATTGGATTTTCTCAAAGAGAAACGGTGAAAAAGCGCCATTTGATCCATGGGATGCCCGAACGATTGAATGGACAATACCATCACCTACTCCTGTTTGGAATTTTTCAAAAGCACCTGAAGTTAAGTCACTTGATGACTTTTGGCATACTAAATATTCTGAGGATGAAGATGGAAGAGCAGTTAGGCGTGAAGAAGCTGATCAGATATTGCTCGATTTAGAAGAAGAGGGTCTCAACCCAACTGAGCATATAGCGCTTCCAAACCCTTCATATTTTCCTATCATTCTAGCTTCCGGTCTTCCCTTTCTTGGGTATGCTGTCATTTATAAATCTATACCGTTAGCGCTGGTTGGTATTGTTTTGCTTCTTATAGGAGGTTTTGGCTGGGGTACTGAACCACTGGAAGAAGAAATTCACGAAGACTCAGATGAGTAGCTCCCACTCTTACCCGCATGAACCAACAGGTGTAGAGACAAGAAAACTTGGTTTTTGGGTTTTCTTATCCACGGAAATATTATTTTTTGGAACATTAATTACAACCTTTATGATTTTCAAAGGTAAAGATTTCCCAGGTATGAAACTAACCGATGTTTATGATATTCCATTTACATCTATCAGCTCTTTCATATTGTTAATGAGTTCCCTAACTATGGTTCTAGCTCATAATGCGTTAGAAGCTGGTGACCAAGAAAAAACAAGAGTATGGCTTCTTGCAACAGCAATGCTAGGTTCAGTATTTTTAGCTGGCCAAATATACGAATTCACCGAGTTTTATCACAAAGGTTTTGAATTGAATACTAACATTTTTAGCTCTTCATTTTATGTTTTAACAGGCTTCCACGGTTTACATGTTTTTGTTGGCGTTGTTCTGCTTCTTGCACTTTGGGGGATTGGACAGCGACAAAAAGGTCTGACTCTTGAGGGCGGGATGAATCTTGAATTTGTTGCACTGTATTGGCACTTTGTAGACATTGTTTGGATAGTATTGTTCACCGTAGTTTATTTGATTTAATATGTCTGAAAATCACATAGAACACCCTACACCAAAAAAATATGTCCAAATAGCAATTGTGCTAGGTATTTTGACCGCAATTGAAATTGCTCTTTACTACACAGAAGACATTGTAGGTGTATTTACAGATCCTCTTTTAATCTTTTTAGCAGTTGGTAAATTTATAATTGTCGTTGGTTGGTTCATGCATTTACGTTATGAAAATAAAACAGTTAACAGGTTCTTTATTGGCGGTATGATATTGGCATTAATATTGTTCACAATCGTCATGGTTGAAAGAGCTTCCGCAAATTATTTTTAGATATAAATGCAAGAGTTAACCTGGCATCCTCACTATGACGTTTGGGCTTTAATAGTCACTCTTGTAATTTTCTTTGAGTTCACAACGAAAAAAGAGCATCTCAAAAAACAGAAAAGAAAAACATGGTACTCAGGTCTTTTTGTGCTTTGGATATTTACAGATTATCCAATACACGATATTGGTGAAAAATATTTATTTTCCGTTCACTCAGTAGAACATTTAGTTCTAGCCTTAGTTTCGCCCCCTCTTTTGTTAATGGGTATGCATAAAGATATGAAAGAGCTTATTTCAATAAAGCCTTTCATAAGACTTTTAAAACTTACCTCAAAACCAGTAGTTGCTTTTTTTATGTTTAATTTTGTTATGGTTGGTATGCATTGGTCATCCGTAGTAAATTTAATGGTCACGAATACTGTTGCCCACTTCTTTATACACTCAATAATGCTCTTGGTCTCACTCAATATGTGGGTTCCTGTAATCGGATTTAATGAAGAAATTAGGCCAATTAACTCTGCAGCAAAAATAGCCTATTTATTCTTGCAGTCTTTGCTTCCAACAATACCTGCAAGCTTTTTAGCTTTCGGAACTGAACCGCTTTACTCTGCCTATGTGATGAATGATAATATATTTAATATCTCGGTAATAAATGACCAAACTTTGGCTGGTTTGATTTTAAAACTAGGAGGTGGGGTCATTTTATGGATTTCTATATTAGTTATTTGGATGAGATGGTATCAAGATGAAAAAACGTTTGATGATGTAGTTAGAAATAACTCAAATGACTAGAATTATATAGATTTTATTATGAATGAAAACTTAGTAGAACAAGTTAGCTCAAGTAGTGGCATTCCTCAGATGTTGGTATCTAGGTCAGCTCAAGCTAGAGCTGAAGCATCCGGTGTTTCAGTAGATGATGTTTTAAATAGTTGGACTGGTGGTGAAGCTATTCAATCTTCTTCGGCTCCCTCAGCAGCAGCTTCAACGCCTGAGGCTGAAATAGCTCCTGTTGTTAAAGAGGAATCTCCAATATCTGAAGTGGAAAATGTAGAAGAAGAACTGGAACAAATTGATTATGAAGTAGAGAAAACTAAAACTGCAGTTCTTATTAAAGAAGACCTTCCCCAACCAGTAAATATGAGTGAAAAATTGGTTAAATCTTTAAAATTTGGTTTAGGGTTTGGTTTAATAGCAGGTTTTATACAAGGTCTACTATCTAGCTCTTATCTTTATGATGGATTAATACTTGAAGCTGAGACACAAAAATTAATAGCTGAGTACGATACTGTTTCTTTTGTGATAATTATTTCGGTATCAACAAGTTTTTTAGGAATACTCAACTCTTTGAATATAAAGAAATTTTTAGATTCGAACTACGAAGGATTTGGAATTTTAACTACTGACAGAGAGTCTATATTTACCGGTGGAGGGCTGGGTTTAGTTTTTGGCTCATCAACAGCTTTTTTTATAATCAACAGTATAGGTCAAAGAATTGAGGGGATTCTACCTGAAGATCCAGTTACAAATTTAATAGCTGTAAGCGGTGCTTTTTGGAGAGTAGTTTTAATCTCAACATTTGTTCAAGCGGCTATATCTTCCCTCACAATGATACTTGGCGTTCCAAAAGGATTAGAAGAATATGAAGATGCGGAAGCTCAACAAATACGTCAAAGAATTGTGGGATCAGTCGTAATACCTTTAGGATCAATTGTTGTTGGTGGCCTAATAGCAGTTGCAATTGCTCAAGTTTTTCTTAACTTCCATGAGTATGCACCACTTTTTGCATTAATTATCTCAGCTGCAATTCTCCTTTTTGCGAGCGCAATGAGCGCTGCACCAAAAATAAAGATTACAAAAAGTGAAGTTCTAATTGCTTCAGCCGGCGTATTGACTCTTATAATTATTATCGCAAGTGTTGCCGCGAGTCAACACTAAGTCTATGGTTCAGTCATTTAACGATAAAAAAACTGTAGAAGAATATTTAGCATCTGATAGATGGTCTAACACAAAAAGAGACTACTCTGTTAACGATATTTGTTCCTTAAGGCCTTCATTTAAGGTTGAGCATTCTTTATCTGAAATAGGATCAGCATTACTATTAGGGCTTCTTGGTAGAGAAAACGCATGGGTTTCTGGACTAGGAGCTGCAACAGCACAACAAGCACTTCAAATGTTTCATCTTGATTATGAAATTATTTATGTCAGTGGTTGGCAAGTTGCAGCAGAGAGCAATATAGGTACAAACACCTATCCAGACTTATCTCTTTACCCTTCAAACAGTACTCCAAATTTTGTAAAAAAAATAAACAACACTCTACTCAGAAGAATGGCGGAACTCAACAAAGAAAAGTTGCCTCCTATTGTTGCTGACGGAGAGTCTGGATTTGGTGGAATTTATAATGTATACGAACTTACTAATCAATTTATAGATGCTGGAGTATCAGGAATTCATTTTGAAGATCAACTTGCTTCAGAAAAAAAATGTGGCCATGTTGGTGGAAAAGTTGTTATACCAACACATGAATATATTAAAAAATTAAATTCCGCAAGGCTTGCATCAGATGTTGCAAGTATTCCAATAGTTATTATCGCAAGAACAGATGCACTAAATGCAAAATTAATGACATCAGATTTTGACGATAGAGACAGGAAATTTTTAAGTAAAAAAAGAACATCTGATGGTTATTTTTTAATTGAAAATAATCACGAGATGGCTATCTCTAAATCATTAAGCTATGCCGAGTATGCTGATGTCATTTGGTGCGAAACAAATACACCTGATTTAGGCTTTGCTAAAGAGTTTGCTGATGAAATTAAGAAATCTTTTCCTAATAAAATTCTTGCTTATAATTGCTCTCCGTCTTTCAACTGGTTAGATAAATTTACTAAAGAAGAGGTTGAAAACTTTCAAAATAATCTAAATGATTATGGCTATAAACTTCAATTTGTTTCGCTTGCAGGGTTTCACTCCCTAGCTAGTTCTATGTATGACCTTGCAAATAAATACAAGGGTGGAAATATGAATGCCATAATTGAATTACAACAATTCGAAAAAGACCTATCCAAAGATGGCTATACAGGAATGAAGCATCAACAAGAAGTTGGTGGAAACTATTATGAAAAAATTGGTGAAGCTTTGCTTGGAGATGAATCAGAATTACTTTCAGAAAAAGACTCTACAGAGAATACACAATTTTAATAGAATATAAAAATGACATATTTTAAAAACAAAACAGTAATTATGAGTGGAGGCTCGCGTGGTGTGGGTCTTGAAATCGCAAAGGCACTCGGAAAAGATGGGGCAAATATTGCAATCTTAGCGAAAACAACTGAGCCACATCCTACTCTTCCAGGAACAATTTTCACTGCTGCAGAAGAGATTGAAGAAGTTGGTGGAACTGCACTTCCGATAGTTTGTGATATTAGATATGAAGAGCAAGTAGAGGCTGCTGTTGAAGAAGCAGCAAGCAAGTTTGGGGGCATCGATATTTGTATCAATAATGCAAGTGCTATACACCTAACTGATACTGTCAACACCCCAATGAAAAGATACGACTTAATGCACAACATAAATGTTCGCGGGACATTTATGTTAAGTCAAAAATGCATTCCTCACTTAATAAAGGGGGGGAATTCACATATCTTGACGCTTTCACCACCTTTAGATATAGCGCGAAAGTGGTTTGGTATGACTCTTGCTTACACAACTGCAAAGTATGGAATGTCACTTGTTGCACATGGTCTGGCTGAAGAACTTGGAAAGCACAATGTTGCATCTAATTGTCTGTGGCCAAGAACCTCTCTTGATACCGCAGCTGTAAGAAATGTAATCGGAGAAGAGTTAGTAAAAGGTTCTAGGAAGCCTTCAATATATGCTGATGCCGCATATGCCGTATTAAAAAGAGACTCTTCATCATGCACCGGTAATTTCTTTTTAGACCAAGATGTACTTGAGGAAGATGGCGTTACAGATTTTGATCAGTACGCAATAGATCCAGAGGCAAAACTTGTATCAGACTTTTTTGTCGATGACAATCCTGATGATTGGATTCAGGCTTAGTTACCTAAAAAGTCTATTACGCTTTCCCAGCCTTTAGAAACACCTTTATAGAACTCTGTATATTGACAATTTGTACAGGTAATTGCAAGAAATTTACGATTTTGAATATTCATAAAACGTGACCAAGTTTTTCCAGTCATAGTAACTGTGTCTTCAGAATATTCAGTTGATTCACATTTAGGACATGTCCAAATTTTTTTTTGTGTTGGATATCTTTCTTCCATATTTAGATACTAATTACTTTTTTAGATGGAATCTACAATTTGAGAAAGGTAAAATTTAGTATGCATAATATTCTGCGCATACTTTTTTTATCTTTTCTTATGATGCTTTTTGCATGTGGAGGCGAAGAGTCTGCCAATTTGGATCCACAAGTTATAAGAGTCGTCGATGATGAGTTTTCTCCAAAAGTAATAAGAGTTGAGCCTGGTACTACAGTAATTTGGGAATCTGGTGGAGCAAATGATCATAATGTAATTGCAAGTGACGGTTCATGGCAAGCAATTTCATCAGACTATTTTGAATATGGAATCATTACAAAAGGTGATCAATACGAACACACATTTAATGAACCTGGAGTTTACGATTATTACTGTCCATATCATGGAACCAATAACAAAGGTATGGTTGGGACAGTAATAGTAGGTGATGTTGATTATGCAGTTGAGCCTGAAAAAGTGATTGTCAGTTTAAGTGAAGATGTTTTGAGTGTAGGGCAAGGTGAAAACTTTACAAAAATTCAAGATGCTGTTGATGTTGCTCAAGAAGGAGATTTGATTCTAATTAACCCAGGAGTTTATAACGAAAGCATAACTGTGACTACTTCGCATTTAACACTGAGGGGCACTGATAGAAACAAAGTGATAATAGATGGTCAGTTTATGAGTGAAAACGGAATACAGATTTATGATACAGACGGAGTGACAGTTGAGAATTTATCTGTAAGAAACTTTACACTAAATGGCGTATATTGGAATACAGCAAAAGGGTTTAAGGGTTCTTATTTAACTGTTTACAACAATGGAGATTATGGTGTTTATGCATTTAACTCAACTGATGGCGTATTTGATAATATATACGCATCTGGACACCCGGATAGTGGAATTTATATTGGACAGTGTTATCCGTGTAATTCTTTAATCTACGATAATGTCGTTGAGGGTAATGCATTAGGGTATTCGGGAACCAATGCAGGAGGTCACCTATATTTATATAACAATATATGGCGCGATAATATGTCAGGTATTGTTCCAAATACTCTTGACTCTGAGCTCAACCCTCCTGGCAGGGAAACAACAATTGTAGGAAATCTTGTGATTAATAATAATAACTACAAAGCTCCTACAAACCGATTTGGCGTTGTAGCTAAAGGAATGGGGATAGTAGTGCCTGGAAGAGTGGGTGACATAATAGAAAAAAATTTGGTTGTTAACCATGACAGGTATGGCATTGTTGCAAGTCCAATGTTGGATGCAAATTTATATTTCTCACAACATGTGAGTGTAAAAAACAACGTTGTTTTAGATTCTGGATACACCGACTTAGCACTTGCTGGACCATGGGGTCCCGGAAATTGTTTTGAGGACAATGTTTACCAAACAAGTACCCCTCCACTTTTAGAGCAGCTTCATAACTGTTCATCAATAGACTCTTCAAGCTTGATTGCAAGGTTTCCTTTACAGGGAGATCCTTCGGGGTTAATGATGCTTGCTGGATTTTTTGCAGATGCTCAAACAACAGAGCTTGATAAAAACAGATATAAAGAGTATCCATGGCCAAAAGAGCAAAAAAACATGCAATTCGCTGATATAAACAAGCCTTCACCGGCAATAAATTTATTTTATGTACCTGACCTTGAATCAATCCAGGTACCAACAAACTTACTGAATGAGAATTTAGAAAATTACTACAATGCTGAAAAGGAGATAATTATGAGCGGAGTACCCATTTCAAGCCCAACAATATGGCAGTTACTATTTCAACTTTACGGATATTTAATGCCGTTTGTGTTGTATGCTGCATGGGCTGCTTTGGCAATAAAAGATATTGACTCTAATAAAAGAGTCAACGGAAGTATGAAATATGTTTGGTTGGGTGTTGTTTACCTTGTTCCATTTTTTGGAGTTTTGGTTTACCATCTTGTCGGACCTAGTGCGATTTCCCGAAGTATGAAACTAGCTGCTATAGTCGGTGGTTTGTTTAGCTATATCGCAATCCTGGTTGCAGGAGCAATAATTAGTGGACTTGTGTAGTTAAAGCTACTAATTGTTTTATGTCTTTTAAGAATATTCTTTGCTTTGGCACATTAAATCCTGATTTAATTTATTTTGTTGATAAATTGCCTAATCGAGGTGACGACATTAGAAGCTCGAGCTCAAAAATAAGAGCAGGTGGAACTGCAGTCAATTGTTCAGAACTTATAGCTCTCTGGAATAAACCAGTGCATGTCAGAGGAAATAGCATAGGTGAAGACCCTATGGGTGCATATTTAATTAATCACTTAAAGAAAAATAATATTCAATATGATGATGTAATTATTAATGATGTTCCAACTCCTACATGCTCAATTTTTGTAGACTCATCTGGTGAAAGAACGATTGTATCTTAAGGTTATGAAACTCTTGAATGGAGCAGCTTAGAAAATTTAAATAATTTTGATTCGCTAATTTTGGATAGATACTCAATTCAATTTATAAAAGATGATCTAAAAAATCTTAAAAATGAAAATAATTTATTTCTTTGCCAAGCGGGTTACGAATATGAAATTAATTACAAATTAGATTTTTTAATAGTTAGTAAGGATGAAATTAATGTAAAGCAAGCAAATGATTTAATTGACTCAAAAACAGTAAAATATATTCTTTTAACATCTTCAAGTCTCCCTGCAAGATTAATTAGCTCGGAAGGCAACGTAGAAATTGTACCTCCTGATTTTAAAACTATAAACTCTACTGGTGCAGGAGATGCTACAGCTGCATACATTGCGGCGTTTGGTATCAACGATTTAATACCTACTATGAAAAATGCATGTGCTGCAGGAGCTATAATAGCCGGCACAAATGAAAAACCTACGCTAGAAAAAATTCAAGAAATATCTGCACTAGTCGATGTAAACCTTCGATAGCAATTTATACTTTTCACAAAAATCTACTAATATAATTACTTATGGCAGTTCCCTACAAAGCACCGGTCAAAGATATTATTTTTGGTTACGAAGTTATAGATTCTTACAATGTTTTAAATAAAATTTCTGCATTTAGTGATTTCTCAGAAGATATTGTTATTCCAACAATGGAAGAATGTGCTAAATTCTCAGAGGAAGTTCTCGCACCAATTAATGCTATTGGCGATCAGCAAGGGGCAACAATTCAAGACGGAGTTGTTACTATGCCTGAAGAATTTGTAGATGCCTACAAAAAATTCGCTGAATCAGGCTGGGCCTCAATTTCCCTTCCGTCTGATATTGGAGGCGGTGGAATGCCAATAACTTTATCTGGAGGAACTTTAGAAATTCTTAGTACAGCAAATCTAGCCTTTGGTCTTGCACCAGGTCTTAGCGCTGGTGCAATATCTGCAATAAATTTTCATGGAAGCCAAGAACAAAAAGATAAGTTTCTTCCAAAACTTGTTTCAGGGGAGTGGACAGGAACAATGAACTTAAGCGAACCCCAATCAGGTTCTGATCTTGGAACTATAACTACAAAAGCAGAACCTCAAGAGGATGGTACATATAAAATTACTGGTACAAAAGTTTGGATTACATTTGGTGAACACAATATGACAGAAAATATAATTCACCTTGTTTTAGCAAAAGTTCCTGGCTCACCAGAAGGCACTAAAGGAATATCTATGTTTATTGTTCCTAAACATACAGTTAATGATGACGGGTCTCTAGGTAGTAGTAATAATGTGAAATGTATTTCTATTGAAGAAAAATTAGGAATACATGCAAGCCCTACCTGTGTTATGGAATATGATGGCTCAGTTGGATATTTAGTTGGGGAAGAAAATCGTGGTCTAAATTATATGTTTACCATGATGAATGAAGCACGTGTATGGGTAGGAGGACAAGGACTAGCTTGTGCCTCAGGCTCATTACAAGGTGCCGCCCAATATGCAAGAGATAGGGTGCAAGGTAGGCCTGTTGGAATGTCTAAGGAAGATGCTAAAAATTCTACCATTATCGAACATGCTGATGTCAGAAGAATGCTTATGACAATCAAAGCATATGTTGATGCAATGAGATATCTGATGTACGACAATCAATTAATGCTTGATGTTGAATATTTTGGAGAAGATGAAGAAATGAAGTCTTTCGGCGAAGAAAGGTGTGGAATTTTGACTCCTATTACAAAAGCTTGGATATCTGATCTTGGGGTTGAGTTATCTTCTATAGCTATTCAAGTATATGGAGGAATGGGTTATGTGGAAGAAACAGGGGTAGCTCAGTATTTAAGAGATGCAAGAATTGCTCCAATTTATGAGGGAACCAATGGCATTCAAGCACTCGACCTCATGTTTAGAAAACTTCCTTTGGACAACGGCCAAGCTATGCAAAGGCTTCTTTCTGATGTAAATGAAGTTATTGAAGAAATGAAAAAAGATGACGAAGAAATAGTTTCAATGGCAGAAAAACTTGAAAAAGAGGTAAATACTCTCTCTGAAATAACTTTATGGCTAGGCTCCAAGATGCTTGAAGGAGAGCTGGTTGATGCAAGCGCAGGTGCTACACCATACTTAAAAATGTTTGGGCAAGTCTTAGGTGGCTATTATATGGGGAAAGCCGCAATGCTTGCTAACAAAAAATTTAAAGACACTGGTGATGAGTTCTATAAAGATAAAATTACATTGTCAAAATTTTATATTGAACAATTATTGCCATTAGCTTCTGGATATGCTTCATCTATAACAGCAGGAAAAGATGACTTATATGCCATGAAGGCAGAAAACTTCTAATTGCTTGATCTACTAAAGGAAAAAAATAACGTAATTGCCTTAATCGGTGCTAGTAACGATCCAAGTAAGTACGGTAACAAAATTTTA
>Ga0181394_1000006_pt1 | contig 68934 bp, 71 predicted proteins | sample 17SPOviralmetaG_FD_130123 | JGI IMG/M metagenome (GOLD analysis project Ga0181394, IMG submission 130123) | Marine viral communities from the oligotrophic San Pedro Time Series (SPOT) site, San Pedro Channel, CA, USA - 17 SPOT_SRF_2010-11-23 | ecosystem: Environmental > Aquatic > Marine > Strait...
CTCGCATAGAAGCTCATAGTTAAGCCAAAAGTTTTTTCGGTCTTGTTTAAAACAAAATATTCGTTCCCGTTAGATTTAATTCTCCTTGTTGCGATAAAGACCATCACAAGTAAAGAGATAATTACTAAATATGTTAAATTTACACTCATAAATACACTTCAATATAGTTTGTAATGGGGATAAAAGTTACGAATTCCCTTCGTTGGAATTACCCAACAGGTTCATACGGTCGGTTTCTCAACCCTCTCAGCTTTTGCTCCCGATTATTAAATACTACTAGCAATTGCTTATAAAAGTTATCTTTTTCATGGCATTAACATCTCAATAATGGAATCAACTAATAGTCACTTGGAAAAACCAACTTTATTTCAAGCTATTGCAGCAATATTAGTTGCAGCTTTTATGTGGGGTTCAGGAAACGTGCTTTCTAGAAGTTTATTAATAGAAGGTGTAGATGAAATATTCTTAGTCACAGTTAGAGTCACTTTGATTGGTTCGATGTTATTTTTGTATTACCTGTTATTTATCAGAGAAAAATTTCAAATAAGCATTTTTAAAGAAGCAGCTGTTACTGGAATATTTTCAGTTTTTTCTGTAAGTTGGTTTTTTATATATGCTTTACAATATATTTCATCAGGCCTTGTCACTCTACTAATTAGTTCTGCTCCAGTCTTTACGGCGCTTTGGTTAAAGGTTTTATTAAAAGAGGAAAAAATTTCAAGAATTAGATATATAGCAATAGCAATTGGATTCATTGGAATTCTTTACTTATTTGTAACTGGTGAAACAGGATTACTAAATGATGGAAATATTTTACTCGGAGGAACTTTGGCATTCTTTGGTGTACAGTGCATTTCTTTAGCGACAGTTTTAAATAGAAAATATGCTCCAAAATATAAAGTAGTTACCTGGCTTAGTTATCAATACCCTCTTGTAATTTTGTTGAGTATCTTTGCATATATTATTTTTGACATTGAACCTCAGTCTTTAACACCTTCTCAAATACTTAGAATAGGAGCATTGGTTATTTCAAACCTCAGTGCATTTACTGCTTTTACTTGGCTAATTAGAAGAGTAAGTGCATTACAAGTTGCTTCGGTTGATTATCTAGTTCCAATAGTTGGCGTAACGGCGGGTGTAATATTTTTAAATGAGTCTTTTAATTCAAATGTGATAATTGCTTCTGTTTTTATTTTTATATCATTGTTATTAAATACAAAAGAAGAATTTTCATCCTAGGTCAGAGTTCTTTTTTAACTTTCTTAATATCTTTCACAGTAAGCCACTTTGGCTTTCCTTTTTCACTGGAGGGGTTTCTTAGTAAGTAAGACGGATGAAAAATTGGCATGTACTTTATATCTTCTTTTATAATCCATCTGCCTCTTAATTGCGAAATAGGCTCTTTAATTCCTAGATAAGAACCAACAGCTGTTGATCCGGCTAAAACTATAATATTTGGTTTAATTAAATCAATTTGTTGAGTTAACCATGGCATGCATTCTGAAACTTCGTTTATTGAAGGTTTTCTGTTCTCAGGAGGTCTACATTTAACAATATTAGAAATATAGCAATCTTTATTTGTATCAATCCCAGCCGATAAAAAAATGTCATCTAGCATTTTTCCAGATCTTCCCACAAAAGCTAGACCCAGTGCATCTTCCTGTTGACCAGGACCTTCACCAATAACAAATAAATCTGAATTCGGATTGCCTCTTCCAAAAACTACATTGTTTCTTGTTGTAGATAATGTGCACTTCACACATGAGGTACATTTTTCTTTTAAAACTTCTAACTTCATTTATTAAACCATTTTATTAAAAAGCCCTATAAATGAGAAAACCCTTGAAAACTCCGCAATCTGTTTCCAGATTTCCTGTCTCAAGGGTTATCTCTTAATACTTCTTATAATGATCATCTATAAAGATTTTCTTCATAAAAAGTAATCTAAATTTAACTTAAGATATTTAAAAAATCAAAAAAAAATTTAGGAATTTTTCCCACTTTTTCTTCTACTAATAATCAAATTGAACATAACAGCTACAACCGTCACACCCAGTAGTGCGCTTAAAACAGTAGATAAGAAATTATTATTTATTGCATTAATTCCATAATCATCAAGAAGCAGAACAATTCCGTCAGTTTGTGTGAATCCAAATTCTTCAGCAACTGATTCTAATCCATCTGGTGATGATGAAGCAAAAGGCGTAACTAGGCTTAAAAGTAATATCAAAATAATAAATAGTCCGTAAAAAGAAACTTTAGTAGTGTTTTCATCACTTCTGTCATAAGCGTAAACTAAGTCTGGCCTTACACGCATTAGTAGAGTAATGATTAATGCGGTTATGATTCCTTCACCTAAACCAATAATTAGATGTGTCGAGACCATCGCTATCAGAACCGTACCAACTGGAATTGATATTGTACCGCCAATTGCATACTGAATTGTAAAAGCTATTGATGAAAAAACTACACTTAAAATTCCGGCGAGGACACTAACAGTTACAATAGATGTCTTATTTTTACCAATAAATTTGATCCAATATTTTACGATAAACCAACTAGTTGCACTCGTAACTATTGCCATATTGAGAACATTTACACCTAACGCGCTAAGACCTCCATCAGCAAAAAGTAGAGATTGTATTATTACAACTACTGATAGACAAATCAACCCCAATCTTGGCCCCAAAACAATTACAGCAAGGGCTCCGCCAAGTAAATGACCACTCGTTCCTGCAGCAACCGGAAAGTTAATCATTTGGAGAACAAAAATAAGTGCTGACATCATTCCAGTTAAAGCTATGAATTTGTCCGCAATTAAATCCTTTGCTGATCGTATATAAACCCAAAGAGTTCCAAAGCTAATCACACCAGTTGCGGCAGACATGGTCACATTCATAAATCCATCAGGTACATGCATACTAAAATTATAAACTAATGGTGTCTTATTGCAATTGTTTTGCAATAAGAAAGTTAGAGAATGTTTTGTTCTTTAAACCAATGGTGAATTTCACTTAATACAAACATTCTTGTATCTTGGTTTAAGATTTCGTGTTTTGAATTCTCTACTTTTAAAAACTTTACATTATCAAGCTGTGAAATATTATCATTTACCTTAATTGGAACTATCTTGTCATCAGCTCCATGAAGAACTAATGTTGGTATTTTTAAATCATGAATATTTTCATTAACAAATTTCTGAGCATTGTTTATTTCATTTCCTAATTTAAAAGTTAAACTTCTAAATACTAAAGGGTCATTAAAATATTTCTCAACAGTTTCTTTATCTGTAGATAAATTTTTTCTTGTTACAGGAGATGGGGCTCTTAATTTTGGAAATAATTTTGATAACCCGCCAGACATATTTTTAACAAATTTTGGGTAATTATCATTAAAATGTGGTGCTGACAAAATTAGATAATCTGGTTTTATTTTATCTTGAAGAATAGCCGATACGGACACCAGCGAGCCATATGAATGTGCAAAAATTATTTTTTTATCTTTTGCTTTAATGTTTTCATAAGCTTTCGAAATTGCAATAATATTTTCGTCCCAAGATTCTATATGCCCTTTTTCATCAACTTCTCCATGTCCAGGTAAATTAAACGAATAAGCTTCAATACCAAGCTTTTCTAACCAAGCAACATTGTCTTGGTGACGTCCTTTATGTTCAAACAATCCATGTACTACTAATGCTCCAAAACTAGACACAAGGCCTCCTTTTTTTTATTAAATTAATAATAATGAACATTGACTTCATAAAAGTACCATTTTCAAACAATCCTTCTATGCAGAAATTCGACGGCCTGCTTTACAATCAAAATCCTAATAAAGAGTACTTACTTAATAAAGAAGAGCAGTTTAAAAAATATGGAACCGACTTACATGGTCAAACAAAACAGTTTGAAAATATGAACTTAAATAGAAAGGTAACAGAGCTCCTTGGTTCAGACCAAACTGACTCTTTTTTTGAAACTGCCATGAAAATTGAAGAAGACATTGCTGTCATGCATAATGGAAAATTGGTTGCTATATGTTTTTGTTTTCCTAGTGGGTGGATTCCAAGTAATGAATTAAATTCTGACCTTTCAAAGCTACATGCTCCCGTTGCAGATAATGAACTGCTGATCAAATCAAGTAAGAAATTAGCTCAACATATGAATAAGCAAACGATTCGTAGATGGGTTTGGAACGTAACAACAATCTCAAATTTAAGCAATCATCCAAATATAGATAGACCAAAAATAATTGATTTTGATAGCTTATATTTCAGACTTGAAACACAAGTATCAACTCCATTAGATAATGAATCAAGTTTATTTTTTGTAAAGGTAGATGTATTTCCATTAAAAAAAGTTTGGAACGAAAAGATATTAGACAGCATAAATTCTATGAGCGAAAATGTCTTGAAATATAAAAATTTAATTGAAATAAAGAAATTTTTAAACAGCTGACCTTTTCTCTTTTGCAATTAAAAATAAAATTAAGCCAGTAAGAATTGTTGTTAATGAGTTTGTTGTCATTAAAGGAACGTCATCTAAATAGCTGCCATAGAGAAACCAAGATAAAGACCCTAAGAATAAAAATAGATAAGTCAATAATGACAACCCTTCAACATTTCTAGTTTTTAAAGTTTTTATTGCTTGAGGCAAGAAAGATACGGTTGTGAAAAAAACTGCAAAATATCCAAATATAACAAAACTCATTACTATCTAAATTTTATAGCCTACAGGAATTAGGAATTGAATAAATTACTAATTACAGAGCTTACGTATTCTGCAAAAATAGGTTTGGCATTATTCCAAGATATCTTATAGGTAAGCTCGAAAGCCTTTTCAAAATCTTTACCTGAGGCCATAACCGAATACATATGCATAGCAGAGTCAGCACCAGCCATTGCATTCATGGCTTCAACCGTTAAATATCCAATGGAGTATCCAAGTACATAATCAGGATTTCTTGTACATATACCAGGAATACTTTCGTTGTAGTATTTTAAAATTTTAGACGGTGAGTAATCATTATAAGGCGCTTTAATGTGTCTACCAGTAACTTGTGATGATCTTATATCTAGGTATTCTTCAAATGTCCCAACTCCAAGAGACAATCCAGCTGCATGAGCAATCCCTTCGTTTAACCAACATGGTGAAGCATCATTAGCACTTTGTTGTGGATTTCTAGCAATTCCGATCCATTGAGCAGCCACAACTGAATGAGTTACTTCATGAATATGGAGAGCACCATATCTGTATGTGTCTATCGAGTCTGAGCTGTTGATTCCAAATGTACCTACTCCGAAATGGGGAGGTCTTTGATATATTCCAGAATTAGCTCCACTACAAACTCCATCACGACATGGTGCTCTTGCCATATCACCTTCAAATCCTGAACTATTTAATTCATTAATTGCCCAATCAAGATCTTTATAGTTGTAGAAAAATCCATAATATTTCTCCGGTAGAGCAAAGTTTTGCCAAAAATTTATTCCTTTTTGTAAATATTGTTCGTTATCTAAAAAATATAGATCAGTTGAAGGACCAATATTTAAAATTATTTCAAAAGTTTCATTTTCAAAATTTATATTTTCATCATATATTCTTTGATAATCATTCCATGCAAATTTTGGAACGCTATTAATATTTACATTCAATTCTTCAATACTTACATATTCACAGTTGTCACATTTATTTTTTACAATTGATGTTGTAGTGGTGTCTTTAACAGTAGTAATTGTTGAGTCTTCAACAATCGTATTAGTAGTGGTTGCAGTTGTATCCTGTACAGTAGTAGTTGTATCTGTATTGTTTGAAATTGGCTCAACCTCATTAACACTATCTTGAGACCCTCCACATGCAAAAAGTAAAAGAAAAGGTATTATTAAATATTTTTTCATATTTTAATTTTACAGATCGTTTTAAAAAAATGGTGGGCCTAGTTAGATTTGAACTAACGACCTCATCCTTATCAGGGATGCGCTCTAACCAGGCTGAGCTATAGGCCCGTATGTCTAATTAACATTAGTCTATCAATAGAAATATTTAATTTTTTTTTTCATTTACTGTAATATTCAGTGCATAATATAAATGCAAGGGGATGTAGCTCAGCTGGAAGAGCACCTGCTTTGCAAGCAGGGGGTCGTGGGTTCAAGTCCCATCATCTCCACAACAAGCTAACCTAAATATATGGATAAAAAAGATTTAGAAAATTTGTCTGTAAGCGAGTTAAAAAAGCTTAAAGAATCAATTAATGACGAAATAGAAAGCAAGCGAACTCGTCAAACTCTTTCCAATGCAAATAGGAAGAGACTAGCTTTAGTTTGGATTGCTGTTGGAATAGCAATCTCTTTATTTAGGTACTTTGGTACGTAATGGAATACGTAATAGCCTTATTTATTGGTGTGGTTATATTTAGATTCTTAAGAAATTCCATATCGTCTTTAGCAAGCATACCTCCTGAATTAGATACAGATGATGTTGTAGAAATATCCCAATCATTTATTTGCAATAAATGTGGTACAGAATTAACAATTAATAGGCAGTCAGTTGTTGCAAACGAACCTCCTAAACACTGCAAAGAAGAAATGGAGCCATTAGAATAATGAATTTTTCGAGACCTGAACAATTACAGGAGCTTGAAAACAAATCCGAATTTGACCTCTTGATTATTGGTGGCGGAATTGTTGGGTCTGCAGCTTTAGAAATGGCTTCTTCTAGAGGCTTGGATGTAATTTTGCTAGAAAAAAATGACTTTGCATCAGGAGCTTCAAGTAGAAGTACAAAACTTTTGCATGGAGGAATAAGATACCTTCCACAATTACAATTTGGTTTAGTTAAAGAAAGTCTCCTGGAACAAAAAATATTAGTTAAATTGCTCGGGGGTCTTTACAAACCTCTCAAACTTCTTGCACCAATATACAAAGATGATGGGTTTTCAGATCTTCCAAAAATATTTCAACATAACGCTATTTCTTCAACTGCATTCAAAATTGGACTCACTTTATACGATTTTTTAGGATCCAGAGAAAAAAATCAAAAACATTTAAAAATTGATAAATCAGAAACTAAAAAGCTACTGCCAAAATTAAAGCAGGATAAATTAAAAAAAAGCTTTATCTTTCAAGACGCCCAAACAGATGATGCAAAACTGGTAGTTACTTTGTTAAGAAATGCTGTGGAGATAAATAATGCTAATGCAATAAACTATATGGAGATAAAAGATATAAACAAAAGTTCTTCAAAATATAAAATTACAGTTTTAAATAAACTCGATAATCAAAAATATATTCTATATGCCACCAACATTATTGCAGCTACTGGAGTTCATAATCTACCGGGAGAGTATAAAGAAAGATCTTCAAAAATAAAATATAGTGGTGGTGCTCATCTTGTTCTTCGTGGAGATCCCTTAAAAATTACTGGAAATGGAATATTACTTCCAAGAACTGAAGATGATCGAATTATGTTTGTCTTACCTTGGTTTGGAAATACGATTGTTGGGACTACCGATACAGAATCATTTTCTGGAACATTAGATAGGCCTTTTGCAAACAATCAAGATAGAGAGTATTTAATTAGACACGTTAAGAAATATTTCGATGTAAAAGATGTTGAGTATATTTCTTCATGGTCAGGTGTTAGAGCATTAATAGATAATAAATTAACTTCAACAAAAAATGTATCAAGAGGTCATTTCTTCAAAAATATTGATGATAGATTTATTCAAATTTCAGGTGGGAAATTAACTGGTTTTAGATTAATTGCAAAAGAGAGCCTTGAGTTATTATTTGATAAAAATTTTGACTTAGAGCCATTAAGCTACACAGACGAAATCCTGAAATTATCAAATAAATTTAATGAGTCAGATTTAGAAATTTGTTTCCAGCATTATTGTGTTGCAAAGCCATCTGACTATATGTTGAGAAGAACTCATTTAAGTTGGTTCAATGCGAATGGTGGAGAAAGAGATCTTAAAAATATAATTGAGAAGTTTGAAATTGAAAATATTGAAAAAGAAACCCTAAAAGAGTTAGAGGATGAGGGGCTTTTAGATAAAAGTTACTAGTTGTAGTTAGTTGTCATTAAAAATCCAGCACCAATTAATCCTAAACCACTCCACAGATACCATCTTGAAACTGATCCTGGAAGTAACGTAAGGTAATTAAGAACAATAAGCAGAACACCAATAATCATTAATGAAGACATTAAAACGATATACCACCTAGGAGAAGGCTCCTTGTTTGATGTCATTTGACTAGAAATATTTTTAGATTGAGTTGGTCTATTATTTTGTTTTCTTTTTTTTGAAACCGGCATATTTTACAAATTAGTATTAATTTGAATTTATTTCAATAATATTATTTTTCTTTAAAATTATTAAATTATCTTTCTGCAATCCATTAAGAGCTTTTTCGATTCTTTCTTCTTTGTCATTAATTTTTTTATATAGCTCACGTTTACTAACTTTGTTATTTTCAAGTAGAACTTTTATTAATTTTCCACGCAACTCTCTATTGGAACCTCTAAACTTTTCCGTTGAATTATTTCTTGTAACGATATATTTACTACAAATATCTTCGACTGGACAAATATTGCACTTTGGATTCGAACTTTTACATATATAACTTCCAAAATCCATAAAAGCTTGATTTAAATCTCTTGAATCTACCCTGTTTAAAAAAGAATCAGATTTATTTTTTATAAACTCTTTAGTGCAATCAATTCCAAAAAATCTACTAATTATTCTCTCTAGATTTGTGTCAACAGCCAAAACTTTCTCACCGTAAGCAAATGCAAGAAGTGCATTTTTTGTATATGGGCCTACACCAGGCAAAATTTCAAAATTTGGATAAATTTTATCAAAGCCTTTATCAGCAAGAATTTTTGACGACTCATAAAGCCTTTTTGCTCTATTGTTGTAACCTAACCCTGACCACATTGTTAGTACTTTTTTTAAAGATGAACTAGCCATCAACTCTGGTGTTGGAAACTCTCTTAAAAATTTTTTATAATATAAGTCAGCTCTTTCTATTTGCGTTTGTTGAGATAATGTTTCAATTAAAAGAACTTCCCACGGGTTTTTTGTTTTTCTCCAAACAAAGTCTCTCTTATTTTTTTTATACCAAATAAGTAAAGTCTGTTTTAATTTCTTTGACTTAGTTTCCAAACGTTAACTCTACAACGCCTTCTGGCTCCAAGAACTCACCTTTTCTTGGTATTTGTTTTCTAACTAAACCATTAGTATCACCATTTACTGTTACAACTAGATTGAGTTCTTCTAGGATCTGAACTGCATCTTCGTAGTTCAGCCCCTCAACCTCAGGTATTTCTATTTTTATTCCAAGAGATACTATGACTTGAATTAACTGGTCTGGAGTTACAATCTCACCAGCTTCTGGCAAGGTTCCTGATACTAAACCTATTTCAACACTTTCTGAGAACTCTTCAATTAATTCATACTGAAAACCGAGAGTTTCGAGTATTTGAACAGCGTCTTCTGGAGATTTTCTGGAAAGGTCACTTACTTCTATGAGACTAGGACCTTTTGAAACCACTAAATCAACTGTTGACTGAGGGCTCATTTTTGTACCGGCAACAGGGTTTTGTGATATTACAAAACCTCTGGGTATATTATTGTCATTAACTTCAAGTAATTGTCCTAAAGCAAAACCACTTTCTTCAATTACATATATTGCTCTCTCGCTTTCTATATCTAAAACATAAGGAATAGGAAATGCTTCAGGACCCACAGATACAATTATTGTCACTAATGAGTCGGGATTTACTACAGAATTTGATTGAGGTTGAGTTCTAATCACAGAACCAGCGGGAACAGAAGGGTCAGCCGAATTTTCAATTCCTACCTTAAAGCCTAAATTTTGAAGATCTTCTAATGCTCGTGCTTGTTCACTCCCAGTTAGATCTGGTATTTCAATTAGTGTTGGTGTCCCCCCATCGACAGGAAGACCATCAAATACTTGCGTTAGTGTCCATATCGTTCCTACAACTACTCCTATTGATATGAGCAGAGCAGGTAATGTAAACCTCAATTTAATTTTTGGGTTGGTTAGGTCTACCAAGTTTTCTCTTGTTTGCTCTGACTGTAAGGATTTTCTTTGCTGAAGAAGAGTAGCTCTTACATCTTCGGCAGATTTAAATCTATCATAAGTAGCTTTTTCAAGCATTTTCATGATCGTACTTTCGACGCCTTTTGGTAAATCTCTTCTAAAACTCAACAGTTTTTCAGGTCTCTCAGTCAAATGTTTAGTTGCAGTAGATATTGGAGTATCTCCTGAAAAGGGTGGTTTCCCTGCAATGAGTTCGTAGAGAACTGTTCCTAATGAATATAAGTCAGACTCTATAGAAACAGGCTTTCCTTGAGCTTGTTCTGGTGAGATGTAGCTTGCTGTTCCTAAGATTGATCCAGTTTTTGTAATGTCACTTTCTTCATTTTGAAGTGAAACAATACCAAAATCTGTAACTTTTACTTTTCCATCAGGAGTAATCATAATATTTCCGGGCTTGATATCTCTATGCACCAACCCCTTTTGATGAGCTGCATGTAAACCATTAGATACTTGAGCACCGATAAACAAAATATCACTAAGGCTGATTGTTCTATTTTTTGCAATTATTGAGGTCAAGGTATTTCCCTCTATATACTCCATTACAAAATAAGGTTCATCTTCAATTCCCCAGTCAAAAATTTGAACAATATTTGGATGGTTTAAGTTGGCCGCGGTCTTAGCTTCTCTTTTAAATCTTTCTACAAATGTTTCTTGGTTTACATAATTAGGCTTCAGTGTCTTTATTGCAACAAATCTCTCGAGTTGTGTATCACGAGCTTTATAGACAAAAGCCATTCCACCCTCGCCTAAAATTTCGAGAATCTCATATCTGTCTTTTACAATCTGTCCAATTTTCATAATTAAATTACATTTATAATAATCGCAGTTACATTATCTTTAGGATCTTGAAGTAAAACCTCACTAACCAAAGTGTCTGCACTGATACCTTCCTGTAGTTTTTTCTTCATGTATTCTTCACCAATTTCGTTGTATAAACCATCGGTGCAAAGCAAAACCACATCACCTTTACTTAACTGGAGATCTTTTGTTTGTATATCAAGCTTTTTCTTTGTACCCAATGCTTGTAATAAGACATTTTGATACCCAGGAACATTCTCATCTTCAGTCAGCTTAATTAATTTTCTCTTTGAAAGTACATAGCATCTAGAATCTCCAACGTGAGCAACATGTAAAACACCTGTAAAGTCTATTTTTACCGCAGTCATAGTAGTACCCATTCCTTCTGAGTCCTCATTATTATCCTGATAATCATAAATCTGTTTATTAGCTTCTTGAACATAAGTAACTAAGTCATCAAATTTTTGATTCATAACTGAAGACGCTATATCACTTGCTACTTCGCCTTTTTTGTGCCCACCCATACCATCGAAGACACCTGCCTTAAATGGCAATATGCCACTTCCAGAAATGTTAGGATAAGTAGCATCTTCATTTTTTTTTCTTACAGGCCCGCGCTCACTCTTTACAGACCATACAACTTTTAAATTATCCATTTATTAATAATCTTAGTTGTGAAATGTATTTGTTTTCTTACACTCAATAAAGAAGTAGAATATCTCACGAGAAGTAAATTCTTTGAAAAGTTGGTAAAAATGAAAAATATTTTTAAATATATTTTTTTAATAATTGTAATTTCGGTCGCATCAACCGGATTGTTTCAATACTATCAAAATTTTGATAAAGCTAGGTCATATAATAATTTTTTAGATAATGCTGGATTAATATCATCCCTTCATTATGAAGCCTCAGATGAATTTAAAAAAATTCTAGACTTTTCTGAAGTTAGTCGAGAAGAATTTGAAGACAAGATAAATAAAGTAGTTTCAAACTCTAAAGAGGCTTATGAAATAATTAATAATACTGAGTCTTCATTAACTCTTAAAGAAAAAGAGTTACTTTCTTTAGCAACAACATACTGGCTACAGGGATTAGAGTTGTTTGAAGTTTCAATTATTACATTAATTGATAATCCAGACTCAGATAAAATTCAAGATTCTATTGCGCAAAGTATTTCAGACCTTTCTATAGGTGATAGATCATATTCTGAATTTTTGTTTTTAATTAATCAGAACGCATCAAGTGATGGTACATTTCTTCCAGTTCTTTATGATATTGAATATGTAGGCCTTGAAGATAATTCATTTAGGTTTGCTGATTTATTAGTTGAAAAGGCAAAATCTGGTACTGGGGGACTATTTTTAAGAAGAAATTTAGCTATATCTGGTGCAGAATTTAAACCTTTTCCGATTGCTATTACTGAGGACGACTATTCAGTGTTGTTAAATGAAAAAATTGAGTTACAAATTGTTCTTACAAACGAAGGTAATGTTGATGCCTATGATATTGTGATCTTAATACTTGTTACCGATGAGTATGGCGATACTGTTTATGAACAACAATCAAAAATTGATTCGATTGGGCCTCAAGAAAGCAGAATATTTTATAGTGATGCAATTAATATAGAACCAGGTGTTTTACATGAGTGGTTTATAAAATTAGAAGAGGTAGAAAAAGAGGAAAACTTAAATGACAATTTATTTAATATTTTTGGGTTCATTCCTCCAGAAGGATAGAAAATGCTAGATCCCGTATTATTAAAAGATAATATAGAAATTCTTAAATTAAATATTTCAAGAAGAAATTTAGATGTAGATATTGATTTTTTAATAAAACTTAATGAAGAAAGAAAAAAGCTCAGGTTTGAAGCTGAGCAAAAACGTTCTAATCAAAAAGAGCTCGGTAAAGAAATTGCCAACGCCGATAAAGAAAAAAAAGAAGATTTATTAAACCAGGCATCAGAATTAAGTGGTGAAGTAAAATCTTTATTCGAAAAACTAGAACAAAAGGATGAAGAGTTTTTAAATCAGTGGATTAAAATTCCAAACATTATTTCAGAAACATCCCCCGATGGAAAGTCGGATAGTGATAATCAAGAATTAAAAAAAATTGGCAACATTAAGGAAATAAAAAATCCTAAAGATCATCTAGAAATTGCATCAAAATTAAACCTCATAGATGTAGAAAAGGCTTCGGAAGTATCAGGTTCAAGATTTGCTTATTTGTTCGGTGATTTAGTTAAAATCGAATTTAACCTTGTCTCATGGGCTTTAGATAAGTTATCTGAGAAAGGATTTACGCCAACTGTCCCACCTGTATTAGTTCGAGAAAATGCTTTATACGGAACGGGTTTTTTTCCAGATGACGCGGAACAGGTATATGAAATTCCTAATGATGACTTGTTCTTAGTAGGAACCTCAGAAGTACCTTTGGCTGCATTGCACACAAATGAGATACTAAACATTAAAAAACTACCACTAAGATATGCAGGTTTTTCTACGTGCTTCAGAAGAGAAGCTGGTACTTACGGCAAGGATACAACAGGCATCTTTAGAGTGCATCAGTTTGATAAAGTCGAGATGTTCTCTTTCTGTGACCCTTCAAAATCTGAAGAAGAGCATGAATTTATTCTTTCCGTTGAAGAAGAACTACTTCAAGCTTTAGAAATTCCCTACAGAGTGGTGGACGTATGTGCCGGTGATTTAGGTGCTTCTGCTGCAAAGAAGTTTGATATTGAAGCTTGGATTCCTAGTCAAAATACATATAGAGAAGTTACGTCTTGTTCAAACACAACTGACTATCAAGCAAGAAGGCTAAATATTAGAGCAAAAAATGAAGACACCACCTCAGTTCTCCATACATTGAATGGTACAGCAATTGCAGTGGGTAGGATACTAATTGCACTTATTGAGAATAACCAGAATAAAGATGGGTCAGTTGAGTTTTCAGATGATTTAGCTTCAATAATCGGAGTCGAAAAATTAGGCGAGTAACAAACTAGAGACCATACTTAAGGCCAGAATTACGTATACAAGTCTTTCTAATTTTGCATTTTTTAAAAGAAAGTTTTGTAACCCTTCTCCTAAAAATAACCAAGCTATAACACACGGACCACCGACAATTAGATAAATTAAATTTGCTTGTAAATGCGGTATATCAAAAGCTGTTAACCCAGACACTGCCATTACAACACCTTTTGGATTCACCCACTGAAAAAGTGCTGCCTGAATAAATGTAAAAGGCTTCTCAGTACTGGTGTTTTGTTTGTCTGCAGTTTTTGTAAGTGCAATTTTATATGCAATGTAAATAATTACAATATATCCGGCGTATTGAAGATACTGAAAAACAACTTCAGGAACATAAGATAAAAGGTTTCCACCTAAAAAGAAGAGGAAATTGAAACCCAACCAAATCCCAAAAAAATGAGGAAGAGACTTTTTTCTACCAAATCTTATACCAGAGGCCATTAGCATCGAATTATTTGGGCCTGGAGTTATTGAGGTTACAAAAGCAAAAATTCCAAATTCAAACATTGTTTAATAATAGATAGATTAATTATTAATGCGGAGGGGGTGGGATTCGAACCCACGGAGCCTCTGAAGACTCACGACATTTCGAGTGTCGCGCACTAGGCCGGACTATGCGACCCCTCCAGTTGTGTATTATTAATATATGGATTATAAAACTGATGAAGAAAAGATGAAAGTTGCGCTTGACCAAGCTAAGTTAGCTTTTGATAAAAATGAAGTACCAGTAGGTGCAGCAATATTTGATGTCAACAACAATTTGATTTGTGCAAATCATAATCGAAGAGAGCTTGATAATAATCCAACAGCTCATGCTGAAATGCTTGTATTACAAGAGGCAGCACAAATTATAGGTAATTGGCGACTTGAAAACACTACATTGGCTGTTACTTTAGAGCCAGATGCAATGTGTGCAGGAGCTATAGTTATTGCAAGAGTCAAAAAACTCTTGTATGGTGCTCCAAATATAAAAGCTGGAGCAGCATATTCACTTTATAATATTCCACAAGACCCTCGACTCAACCATCATGTCGAGATAAAAGATAATATTCTTTCCCATGAATCTGAAGCTATATTATCCTCTTTCTTTGACAGTAAGAGATAACTAAAATAGAGTCTCAGGTTTTTTTTCGGAGGGATCGCATAGTCTGGCCTAGTGCGCACGCTTGGAAAGCGTGTAAGGGTTTATCCCCTTCGAGGGTTCGAATCCCTCTCCCTCCGCAAAAAGAAGAAACCATCTGGAGGGATGGCCGAGCGGACGAAGGCGATAGTCTTGAAAACTATTGTATGTATTCCATACCGTGGGTTCGAATCCCACTCCCTCCGCTGATATGGAGAGGTGACTGAGTGGCCTAAAGTGCTCGCCTGCTAAGCGAGTGGGGAAGAAATTCCCTCGAGGGTTCGAATCCCTCCCTCTCCGCAAAGCGCCCGTAGCTTAACTGGATAGAGCATCTGATTACGGATCAGAAGGTTGGGGGTTCGACTCCCTCCGGGCGTGCTCTAATTGTTATTAAATTAATAGTTCCAGAGAGGTTCTTCTAAATTCCAGTTTGTCTCATTGCCCCAAGTATTGAGATAGGTAACTTCATCTACGGGATTTCTTTTAGCTACACCCCATTTACCTAATGGATAGCCTGCAGTTATGACAGCATCTATTTTCCAGCCCTTGTCACTTGGAATATTCAAGATTTCAAAAACTTTCTGAGGTTTAAACATTCCTAATACTGTGGTCAAACAAGTACCTATACCATGCGCTCTCCCAGCAAGCATTATGCTCCAGATTGCAGGATATATGGAAGACCCCGTAGGATCATTTCTTGATAATACAACAAACATTGCAGGAACTTTGTGAAAATTCTCAGAAAGCCATGCTGCTGATTTACTAATACGAACTACTTGTTCAGCTTTTTCATCGTCAATGACATTTGAGGCTCCCATGTCTGCAGTTCCTCCGTAAAACTCTTTAACATAAAAATCCCAAGCCTCTCTGTATGAATCTCCAAGTTTATTTTTGATTTGCGGATCAGTAACTACAATGAATTTCCAGCCTTGACGATTAGAACCGCTAGGTGCTCGAATACCAGCATCAACCATTTGTTTTAAAACATCATCAGGAATTGGGTCTTCACTAACTCTTCGCATAGCTCTTGTTGTATATAAAGCTTCGAATACATCCATCAGACAATCTTACTAAGATTAATTAAATGGATGATAAATTAATCAAAGAAATTAAAGGAAATGTTGCATATATTTGGATTAACAGGCCAGATAAAAAAAATGCTCTTGACTCTGAAGTTTGGTTTGGTTTACCACAAATTATTCAAGAAATAAATGAAAAGGATGAAGCCAGTTGTATTGTTATATCTGGTAAAGGAGACAGTTTTTCAGCTGGTATAGACATAACTATGTTCATGTCTGACATGAGCCTAAATGAAAACTTATCTTCGACACCTCAAGATAGACGAGAATTAATGGAACTTGTTCAAAGGATGCAGGATGCATTTACAACAATAGCTAAATCTAAAATACCAACGATCGCTTTGGCTCACGGATTTTGTATCGGCGGTGCGACAAGCCTTGTTTCCGCTTGTGACATTAGATTAGCTACGAAAGATGCCAAATTCTCTATTGGTGAGACGAAATTAGGTCTAGTCGCAGATGTAGGAGTTATTCAAAGGATGCCAAAAATTGTATCAAGTGGAGATATGAATGAACTTGCACTTACAGGTAGAATATTTGACGGTCAACACGCTGAAAAAATTAGATTTGTTAGCAAAACGTATGATAATTCAGCTGATTTATTTGATGCGGGAGAGAAGCTTGCTAACGAAATTGCATCTAACTCTACAAGAATTGTTCAGGCAACTAAACAAGCATTAGAAAAAAGTTCAAATTTAACGGTCGATCAGGGACTTGAATATGCAAAGCTATGGAGTACTTCGTTTTTAGTTTCAGAGGATCTTAGAGAAGGCGTAATGGCATTTCTTGAAAAAAGAGAACCCAAGTTTAATGAATAGAATTATAGGTTGAAATAGCAAATCTATCAGTCATTCCTGCGACGTAATCTACAGAGTTTGCAATATCACTTTGATCTTGAACATAATTATTTGGTAGTTTATCTGGATATTTTTCAAAATAAACTACTAATGCTTCTACAATTTTTTTAGCTTCAGCTCTTTGAGACAATGTTTCTTCTCGAAGATATACTTTATCAAACATAAACTGTCTTAACTCATGCATAATCTCTAATATGGCCCCATCCATTTGTAAACTTCCACTCGAGGAAGCTTTAAAGACTCCTGATATTAATGAGTTGATCCATGTTTTTCCAGGTGAGCCTAGTACTGAAGTAATATTTTTTGGTATATCATTTTCTCTCAACACATTTGCTCTTATTGCATCTTCAACATCATGAGATAAGTAAGCAATTCTATCCGCAAAGCGACAAACCAAACCTTCTGGTGAAAAAGGAGGTTCTTCGTATCTCCATGGATGTTTTTCAATACCGTTTATAGTTTCTTTTGTCAGGTTGAGAGGTTCGATTATTGAAAGCATTCTTACGGAGTTTTCTGAGTGACTCCATCCACCATCAAGCATTTCATTTAAAACATCTTCACCCGTATGACCAAAAGGTGAATGGCCTACATCATGTCCTAAACAAATCGCTTCAGTTAAGTCAGGGTTTAACCCCAAGGTTCTTGCAATAGACCTTCCAACTTGAGTTACATTTAAAGTATGGGTCATTCTAGTTATGAAATGATCGCCATCTGGATTAATAAAAACCTGTGTTTTATGCTTCAGCCTTCTGAATGTTTTAGAGTGAATAATCCTATCTCGGTCTCTTTCAAAGCATGTTCTAAAGGCATCAGGTTCTTCATTTACATTTCTTCCTAAAGAGTTAGAAGAAAATGTTGCATTGCTTGATAAAGTAACACGTTCATTTTGCTCTCTCCAAAGTCTATCTCGAAGGATAAATGAATCGTTCATACCACTACTTTACAAGTTGTAACTTTCTAGTAAAGAATTAAATTCCAACCAATTATTGAGATCTTTTGCCCCAGTTACTGGCCTGTTGTATGGTCTGACAAACCTCAAGATTAATTTGTTCGGAACATGTTTTACAAAGTTCTCTAACTGATGGGGAGCGTCATCAATGTAAACATCACAGTCAATTGTCCATTTGTCTTCCAAAAAATGAATTTCTTTAGAGGGAATTTTATTTTCACCAAGCCAAATCAAAGTGTCGCTAATTGCCCACCATGGTTTGGAAGATATGATTATAACTTCATGACCTGCCATGGAGACCTCAAGCAATGCTTCAATAGAGTTTTCATAAGTTTTTAAATTTCTAAATATAGAGGAACCATTAAAATCTTTTGCCCAATTCCAAAAATCGATTTCTTCTTCAAAATGGGTAAGAGGTTTAGATAATCCCCATTCGGTAATGTCTTCTTCTTTGATTTCTTTATCGAAGTCTAATTTATACTGAGAGGTCCATCCTTGTGTAAAATCAGCGACAACTCCATCTAAATCTACTCCTATTCTCATTTGACTTAGTCTAATTGTATGATGCATTATGGAAAGGAAAGATAGTAACATTTATTAATATGCAAGAAGCACTTTACAGGAAATACAGGCCAAATACCCTCGATGAGCTAGTGGGACAACCTGATGCTGTTGCACTTATAAATGAACAAATTAAAAAAAAGAACCTAGGTCATGCTTACTTATTCTCAGGTCCTAGAGGGGTTGGAAAAACATCTTTAGCTCGTATTATTGCAGCCACAATTGGTTGCGATCCAGTATTTGATGTAACTGAAATAGATGCAGCTTCGCATAACAAGGTAGATGATATTAGAGAATTAAACGATAGTGTCAATTTCATTGCGAGTAGCCCAGGTAAGAAAAGGGTCTTTATTCTTGATGAAGTACACATGCTCTCTAATGCTGCATCAAATGCTTTTCTAAAAACCCTTGAAGAGCCGCCAGAACATGTAATTTTTATACTTGCTACAACTGAGCCTGAAAGAGTAATCGAAACTATTAGAAGTAGAACCACACATTTAGCATTTAAAAGAATAGGAAATGAAGAGATAATTACTTCTTTGGAAAAAATTAGCAAAAAAGAGAAAATAAAATTATCAAAGGAACTTTTAGAATACATATCCAATCAAAGTGAAGGATCTTTACGTGATGCTATTAATTTATTTGAACAAACTTATTCTACATTTGGAAATAAAGCAACAATAGAAGAGCTCTACAGTATTTTAGGCAAGGTAACAACTTCAGATTTATTTCAGATTGTACAAGCCATGGGAACACAAGATACATCAACTGTTTTAAAAATACTAAGGAATAACTATAGTAGTGGATTGCAAGCTGTTGATATTTTGAACTCAGTAACAGATTTATTTCGAAATCTGTTTTACTTTAAATATCTTTCTGAAGATGAAAATTTTACATCATTAAGCGATTCTGAAAAAGAGTTAGTAAAAAATTGTAATGAGATTATTTCTGCAAAAGACCTTTCAAGGATATTAGATATGCTTGATGAAGTAAACCAAAGCATTAAAGCGTCACCCTCAAAAGAACTAAAGTTGGAATTATTTCTGGTTAAATTAATCAAGCCACAGTTAGCATCAGACATAAAATCTGTTAGTAGAAGAGTAGACATTTTGGAAAGTAGGGGGGAACAGATAGATAGTAATTTTAAGGAAAAACAAGTCTCAAAAGGTAAAAAAAAACCAATAAGCAAAGTCAAGAATGAAGAAAAAGAAGTCAAAGTTTCTGCAAAAAAAAAGGTAGTAAAAAAGGATATAGAAAACTTCGATGTTTATTGGCCAAAAATTCTACAAGAAGCAAAATTAGTTCTTACTCCTAGAAAGTACTCATATCTTACACTTGTTAAACCAGATGTTGTTGACTCCGAACATTTAGTTTTATATATAGATAGTGAAAATGAGTATTTAATATCAGAACTTAGTAAATCAGAAGACATTCTTGAATTGATTAAATCAAATGTAGCTAAAAAAATTGGTGTTGATATTTCTATAAGTATTCAGCCGCATGAGGGGCTTCAAAGCATTGATCAAACAAGTGAAGAAATTCAGAGCAACATAAATGAAATTTTTGATGTAGAGAGTATTGATTAATTTTCTTTAAGATTTAATTCACTTAAAGCAACTGTGATTCTTCTAGATCCTTGATTCTGTGCGCTTTTACATAGTTCAATAAAGCTTCGTAGTTCACCGGTTCGAAATTTTTTAAGTTCATCCCCTGATTCGATTTTTGTATTTCTTTCTCTTTCTAGGAGTTTAATTTCTATCTCTTTAGCCCTAGCTAAATAAGTGCTACTTACTTCAAATAACGTATCAATACCATTTGCTATAGGCGGCTTCATATGTCCCATTAAGACATCAATATATTCATTGATTTCATTGTGCAAATCTTGAGCACTAGATAAACCTTTTTTGAGTGGAAATTTTTGCATTATCTTCTTTTAGCTATATTAATATACTCAAAGTTTAGCAAACTTAGTGAGACAAAAAACACAACTACTGTTACCAATAAGCTAACAATTAAATTCAATAACCCTGTAAGTGAAATTATGGTTTCACATAAAAGATATATAACTAATATCATCAGTGATATTTTAAAAAATTCGAACATAAGTTTTTTATTTAATACTGACTTAGAGTCGAATTTAAGAGATAAGAGTAGAGTTAAACAATATATGTAAAGAGAAATAATAATAACCAATGCATAAGATTCAGCATCTTTAGCTGTATTCAACAGGACAACAGAGCTGAGCATGGTTACAAAGGTGCCTGTAACAACAGGAAACCAAAATCTGTGCTGAACATAGTATGATCTCGTAAGAATTTGATTAATTGACCAAGGTATTATTGCTAATGAAATAATTGTAAAAACTGCACTCACTCTTATTGTGTCCTCATTAGTAAAGGCACCACGTTCATAAATTATTCCTATTAAATATTCAGAATTAATTATTGAAATTACCATAAGCGAACTACCAACAAGAAATAAATAAGAAAGTTGCTTTTTGATAAGCTTTACCAATTCATCAATTTTATTGTTTTGGAAAAGTCTTGAAAGCAATGGGTAGCTTGCAACTCCGACAGCTTGAGCAATAATTCCAACTGGAAGTAGAGCTATTCTTCTAGCATATCTAAAAGTAGCTATGCTTCCGGCTGTAAGGAAAGAACCGAATACTCTAAACAACTGTTCATCTATTACTGCAATAGACTGACCTAAAATTAAAGGAAGTGAGATCGTGATGTATTCTTTTAGGTGTTTATATATTGGTGAAATGAAATAAAAATTTAAACCGGATTTCTTAGCACCATATATCTGTATTAAAAAGTGACCTAATACTGAACCTACTAGTGTTCCAATTGCAAAACCTTTAATTGTTTCTTCAGGGGAAGAGGAGTTTAGCCATCCAAACAAAATAATTGTTGAATTATAAACTACTGGAGCTAATGCGGCATATTTGAAATTATCATGAAAATATTGATAAGACATTAGTATTGCGCCAATAAAGAAAAATACTTGACTAAAAATAATCGGTGTAAATACTTCTGTAAAAAAATCTAGTGATTTTACATCAAGTAATTCAGCAAATTGGAATCTGAAAGAGTATGTTAATAGTGAAAATAACACAAAAATTATTGATAACCCGTAAAGTATTGAAAGGAAGTAGTTATTTAATTCATTTTCCCCCTTACCACTCATAATTGGAATTAGAGTAATTGCAAGATATCCACCAGCAGACAAATAAAACAAAAAATCTGGAATTATAAACGCTAAATCTAATGTATCAGTTGCTTCTGAAACACCAGCCCATTTAGCAAGCAATATTTCTCTAAAAAATCCAAGTACTCTGCTTGCCGCATATGAAAAAGTAATTATTGTTATTGAGCCAATTAGTTTTCTATAGTTTTCCATGAACCTCTTTCATTTTAGATAGTAATTCATAAGGAACTTTTATTGGTAAGTTTTCATAGCCTATACCTAGTAAGTTATTTGGTTTTCTGTGACCATGAAAATCACTACCTCCTGATATTAGGAGCTCTTGATTTTCACAAATATTTAGTAGGGTATTGATTGTATTGTGAGTGTATCCAGGATAATAAACTTCAATTCCGTCTATGCCGATGTCTTTCAAAGAATCAATATACTCATGAAATTCATTGTTTATCCAATTGTCAGATTTTGAATATAGTTGATTACTCATAAGCGTATGTGGATGCGCAAGGAAGACTAAAGATTTAGAACTTTTTACTAGGTTTACTATTTCATTAATGTCCAACTGATGATTATCAATATCGTCAATTTTTCCGTTCCCTAAATATTTTGTAAATGCTTCGGAAAGGTTAGAAACATAATTTTTTTTAACCATAAGTTCTGCGATATGAGGCCTTCCGGGAACCTTGGTTTCTAATTCATCAATCTCTTCTTTTTCTATAAATATTTCAAATTCTTTTAAATTATCAAGAATTGAATAATTTCTCTCAACTTTATTAAGCCTTAGTTCTTGAAGCTTTTTGTTTAAAGGAGAGTCTTGTTTTAAGAAATAAACTAGCAAATGTGTACCACCAAATTTATTTTTCCTATCTAAAAGGTCCCAGCTAACACTTATTTCTGCACCTTGAATAATTTCTATTTCATTATGTTTAGGAACTTTTGTTAGGTATTCATGATCAGATATGCAAATAGCTTCTAACTGTAGTTCGACAGCAGACTCCAATATAGCTTCAACTGTTTCCGTTCCATCAGAATTTATTGAGTGTACATGCAAATCTATACTCATAAAAACTAGAGTACTAGGGTCTTTAATTCTTTAATAAATTAATTAGAATGTTTCCTATGGCATTAATAGTTCAAAAATTTGGTGGAACAAGCGTTGCAGATACAGACTCTCTCAGAATTGTTGCTGAAAGAATTATCGAGTGCAAAAAGAGAGGATATGACGTTGTTGTTGTTCCGTCCGCAATGGGTTCAAGTACAGATGAACTTATTCAATTAGCTAATAATCTTTCGGAAGAACCAACACCAAGAGAAATGGACATGCTTTTATCAGCAGGTGAAAGGATAACTATGTCATTACTATCAATGCACTTAAACAGCTTGGGTTATAATTCATTTTCATTAACTGGTTCTCAAGCGGGCATTATTACAACTTCTAGACATGGACAAGCAGAAATAGAAGAAATTACAGGTGAAAGAGTTAAGGATGGCCTAGACAATGGAGACATAGTAATTGTTGCTGGTTTCCAAGGGTTCAATAGAGATACGAAAGAAATTACAACACTTGGTAGAGGAGGGTCTGACGCAACTGCAGTGGCACTTGCGGCTGCTTTAGGAGCAGAAAGATGTGAAATATTTACTGATGTAGAAGGAGTGTTTACTGCAGATCCAAGAGTTGTTAAATCAGCAGAGTTAATACAAGAGATTACTTATGAAGAAATGTTAGAGATGTCTTCTTCTGGGGCTGGAGTTTTGATGGCGAGGTCTGTAGAATTTGGCAGAAGGTATAATGTACCAATAATTGTAAAATCAACTTTCAAAAACAATGAAGGTACTGAGGTAAAAGAAAAAGTTATGGAAGAAGCATTAGTAAGTGGAGTGACCCACAACGTAAAAGAAGTTAAGTTTACTCTTTATGAAGTTCCAGACCAACCAGGTATTGCTGGAACAGTTTTTGGCTCGTTGTCAGAAATTGGCATAAACGTTGATATGATTGTTCAAAATGTTTCAAAAGATTCAATTACTGATATTTCCTTCACTGCTCCTACAGAACAAAAAGATACGGTTGAAAAAGTATTAATTGATATTTCAAAAGATCTTAAAGCAAAAGGCTACGACATTGACGAAAATGTGGGAAGAGTTTCAATAATTGGTGCAGGCATGAAGTCGGAATCAGGAGTAGCCTCAAAAATGTTTAAAATTTTAGGAGAGCATTCAATAAATATTTCAATGATTTCTACCTCTTCTATTAGAGTTTCTTGTGTAATCGATAGTAAAGATATCGATACTGCTTTGGAAGTTTTGCATAAAGAATTCATAGACAAACAATGAAAATTGCAATAGTAGGTGCAACTGGCTTAGTTGGTAGGAATATTATTCAGTTATGTGAAAAAAATTTTAATTCAGATGTTGAGTACTCGCTTTTTGCCTCTAAATCTTCCGAAGGTAAAGAAATCAAAATTAATGATAAAGAATTTCAAGTTAAAGAACTAAAAAAAGAAAATATTGAAGAATATAACATTTCGCTTTTCTCAGCTGGTGGAGAAAGGTCTAAAGAATATGCAAAAGAGTTTGTTAACAAAGGGTCATTTGTAATTGATAATTCCTCAGTATTTAGAATGAATGAAGATGTACCGCTTGTTGTATATGGAATTAATGAAAATGAAATTACAAGCGATTCAAAACTGATCTCAAATCCAAACTGCACAACAATGGGGCTTGTAATGGCACTTAAGCCGTTACATGATCGATATATTTTATCTTCTATGACTCCAGTTGCATATCAAGCTGTCTCAGGATCAGGGTCTGAGGCATTACAATCTTTGGAAAACGAAATTTTGTTAGGTGATAAGTTGGATGCAGACTATATAGACACTTACTATTCTAATCCTATAGCCAGAAATGTAATCCCTTTAGCAGGTAACTTAACCGAGAATGGGTATTCAGATGAAGAAATGAAATTTCTACACGAGTCAAGAAAAATTCTTTCAATTCCTAATTTGATTGTAGAGCCGTCTAACGCAAGAGTTGGTGTAAGGACTGGTCACGGAACTTTTTGTTCAGCATTGTTTGAAAATGAAATTGATGTCGAAGAATGTTCAGAGTTGCTTAACAATTTTGATGGTGTAGAAGTATGGAATAAATCATTGCCAACGCCAATGGATGTAGAGGGAAAAAGTGAAGTTTTAGTCTCTAGAATCAGACAAGGACTATCCTCTAAAAATATTTTAAATTTTTGGGTAGTGTCTGACAATTTGCTCAAAGGAGCTGCTTTAAATGCAGTTCAGATTGCAAAATTTGTTGAGAGATTATGATTTCAGCAACTGATAAAATAGCCAAAAAAAAGAGAAAAGTACTTGGTCCATTGGGTCGTTTTTTATTAAAAATTTTTAGATGGGAAATTAAAGGAAAAATTCCTGATTTAGAGAAAATGATACTTATAGGAATTCCCCATACAGCAATGAGAGATGCATGGTATGGGCTTTTGGCAGTTTGGGCTTTAGATTTAAAAATTAATTTTTTTGGTGCTGCGTGGGTTTTTACAAGACTTCCAAGCTTATTTACTATATCAAAGAATTTAGACAGACAAGGTATACCGTGGCCATTATGGTGGTTACAAAAATATTTAATGTTGAAACTAGGAGGTATACCTGTTTATCGTGTAAATTCTAAAGGACTAATTAGGGGTGCTGTTGAAGAATTTAAAACAATTGATAACTACATTCTTGTTATAGCTCCCGAAGGTGGTGTTGAAGCTGTAGAACAATTTAGAAGTGGTTTTTACTATTTAGCAAAGGGATTAAATATACCTTATGTTCCAATTGAAATTGATTTTAAAAATAGGTGTTTTGGAGTACTTAAACCTAAATTCATAAACGGTACGTTTGAAGAAGAGTCTGAAAAAATAGCAGAGTTGTTTGATGGAGTTGCTGGAGCAACAAGAACTTTTAGAATGTTATAAAAAATGGAATAAAAAGGCTCAAAATATAATTACCGACTGGTATTTGTTTCAAACCTAGCAAATTAATTCCTACTCCTACAAGTAAAACTCCTCCAATACCTGCAATTGAGTCAGCAACAACTTGATCAATTGCACCACCAAGGCCTAGAGCACATAATGTAAAAAATCCTTGGTATACAAGAATTGATACTCCTGAATATCCTGCACCACTCCCGCCACTGGAAGTAAGAAATAGTACAAGAAAACAATCCAATGCAGTTTTAATAAGAAGTAGTTCTATATTTCCCTCTACAACATCAAGAAATGGACCAACTATTGCAAGAGGTCCGGTCACAACTATTAAAGATGCAGTTAAATAGCTTTCAATAAATTTATCTTTTTCTGAACTACCTTTTTCGAATTTGTTATGAAGGTATTCACCAAAATTTTTAATTCTTTGTTCTATTTTTAAGTAAGTTCCAATAATTGCACCAATCAATACTGCTATTAATGTAAGTAAAAATTCAGGACTTTTTAGAGATTCTCTTATTCCTAGAGTTAATACAAGCAGTCCAAGTGGTAATAAATTATTTTCAAAATTTTTAATCTCTTTTTTTACAAATATCCTAGTTATTACTCCAACACCTATTACAGCAAAAGAATTAATTAGTGTACCAATTCCTGGAATCATTAGTTGTTAAAGTCGTTATGGCTTTTACTTGGAGTAGGCCCTTCTTGACCTTGATATTTGCTACCATAAATTCCCGATCCATATTCAGATTCTGAAGGTGAATTTAGATAATAAAAAGAAATCTGACCAATTTTCATTTCAGGGTATATTTTTATAGGTAAATTAGCAACATTTGAAAGTTCTAATGTTAAATAACCTGAAAATCCTGGATCTACAAAGCCTGCAGTTGAGTGAATTAATAACCCGATTCTCCCAAGAGAACTTTTACCTTCAAGTCTTGCTACTAACTTATTCGAAAGCGTTACTTTTTCTAAAGTAGTACCAAGAACAAATTCACCTGGATGAAGTACAAAAGGTTCTTCTATTGACGCAGTAACAAGTTTTGTAAGATCCTCTTGCTTTGCCTTTGGGTCAATATAGGAATATTTATGATTTTCAAAAACTCTAAAATCTGCACCTACCCTTAGGTCAACGCTTGATGGCTGAATAAATTCTTCAATCAACGGAGAGATTTCAATTTCATTATCTTTAATTGAATTTTTTATATCAACGTCTGATAACACTTTACTCCTTTTACTCTTTGAATATGATACCCGATTTTAAATAAATTTATCTGTTTATTAAGGATGCAATCGACCATATAGTTATTATCAAACCCACAACAGTTAAAAATATTGTTCTTTGCACATATATGTTCTCTCTATTTTTATTCTTGTTAAAGAAAGCAGCAAGATTTCCAGCAACCATTGCTGCTCCAACACCCAGCAGCAGGAGAATAATTGTTAAATCTAGTGCAAATGGATCATTCATAACTTATATTATGATAATGAATATGTTCAAAGCTAGTGAAGTGATAGAAATATTTTTAAACTACGGTATTTCAAATTCAAAAGATGAAAGTAAATATGAAATATCAGAATTAGGCGGTATAACTAACACCAGTTTTGTTGTAAGCGTTGATAATAAAAAGTTTGTTTTAAGAATCCCTGGAAAGAACCCAGATGTAATCAATAGATTATCTGAAAAGCACAATTCAACAAAAGCACAGGAGTATGGCTTAACAATTCCTTATTTAATCTTTGATGAAAATACAGGAATTAAAATTTCAAAATACTTTGATATTTATACATATAAAGCTTCTGATTTTAAAAATGAAAACATGAGAAACAACGCTTTTGATATATTAAACAAATTACACAACTCAGATTTAGTATTCCAAAATAATTTCTCACCCCTACATGTTTTCCAGGAAATAGCAGATACTTCAAACCCAATAGAACAAGAAGCAAAAGAAGTGGGATTTAAAATTGTGAAAAGGCTAAATGAAATAGGAATTAGCAATCATCCATGCCATCAAGATCTGTATTCAGGAAATTTTATTTTATATAATGATGAAACTTACCTAATAGATTGGGAGTACTCATCTATGGGTGATAAGTACTTTGACTATGCTGATCTATTTTGGCAAAACGAGTTTGATTTAGATAAAAACTTACGAAAAGAAGCTTTAAACGAAATTGGGATTTCCAACAAAGATGAAATAGAAAAGTTTGAAATTTTTGAAATTTTATCAATGATTACATGGGGTTTATGGGCTTTAAAAAGATCTCCCAATGATAATGATGGTCAGGCGGCTTTAAATAAAGCAATCAATCTATGCAAAGATAAAAAACTTTAAAAAGATTTTCAATTAATGATGAAAATCCGTTAGACTTTCGCAGTTAGGAAAAAAGGAAAATATTTTAATTTATGGGATCTTTGATTAAAAAAAGACGTAAAAAAATGTCAAAACATAAATATCGTAAACGTCGTAAATCAAATAGGCATAAGAAGAAAAGCGTTTAGCTAAATCTCTCTCTCTTCATTTAAGAAATCTTCGATTTGTTGAACAAGATTATCTTCTGAGAAATTATCTTCAATACTGACATCTGCTTCTTCTAATTTAGAAACATATTCAGCCAAATCTTCTGAATTTTCCATTGCTTTGTTAATTTTGAGTTCAAACTGCTGTCCTTCACTTTGAATTCCAGAGTCATCAATTTCAACTTTTAGAATGTCAGATGTTTTATTTAGTAAAGCACTCATGCCTTTAGGATACCCACCACTACTCAAATAATGAGGGACTGCAGCCCAAAGCCCAGCTGTTTCAATTCCACTATCCCGTAGAGTTTGACCAACAACACTTGTTATACCTGTAGGGCCTGAATAATTTGGATTAAGAACATTATGTCTAGAATGAAATGTTGGATCACCGCTTACACCGAATATTGGAACAGGTAATGTATGTGCTACTTGTCCAAAGAAAGCCCCTAATGTTACAGCTTTTTTTACTCCAAGCTCTAGAAGGGTGTCAGAAATGTTCATTGAGTAGTCTTTCCATTTCATAGACGGCTCTTCGCCAAAAACAAGAATTAAGTCACTTTTTAATTTATAATCTTCAATTGAGTAAAAGGAAGTTTGTGGCCAGTGAAAGTTTCTCTCTCCAAAATCTTTAACTTCTACAATAGGTCTTCTCATTTGGTAGTTGTAATAGGAATCTGAGTTAAGTTCAGCAAATGGTTCTACATCATAAGTGCTGCTTAAATTTTCTACACACCCTGTAGCAGTGTTTCCAGCATCACTCCAACCCTCAAAAGCAAGTATTGCAACGGGTTCTGATAAAAGTGGCTTTCTATACCAAACTACATCTTCCATATCTGAAGGTTAATCTTGAAATAGATTTATTTAAGATTAAATTTTAGAGTTTTCTTGACGAGTTAATAACAACAGAGATACTCGAAAGAGCCATTGCTAATGCAGCCAAATTAGGCGTAACGATACCTATTACTGCAATAGGAATCATTAGGGTATTGTAAATAAATGCTAAAAAAAGGTTTTGATATATCCTAAGTTTTGATTTTTTTGATAATTTGAATATTTTATTTAAAGTTTCTAAGCCACCTTTATGAATCAAAATATCACCTGAAACTTGAGCTATTTGACTACTTGAAGATGTAGTTACACCAACGTCCGCTTGTTTGATAGAAGGTGAATCGTTAATACCGTCACCAATAAAAATAACTTGCTTGCTGTCTTGCTTATTTTTTATAAACTCTAATTTTTCTTCAGGGTTTTTGCCAGAGTGATATTCATCTATGTTATGACTTTCAGCAAACTTCTGAACATTACTTTGTTTGTCACCTGAGAGAATTATTATTTCTTTTTCTGTCTTAAGCTCGCCCAAAAAATCCATTGAAACAGAGGATTCCTCTTCTAAGTGAACAATATAGACCTTCTCATTGATTGTAACCTTTAGAGAAGAATGTTTTGATTCATGATTTTTTTGAATCTTAATATGCTGTCCTTCAACAACCCCTTCAATACCAATACCTGGTTCTTCTTTTACATCCCGAGCTGAAATTAGTGTTATCTCTTTTACCTCAGCTTGATAAACAATACTTTTAGCAATTGGATGTTGTGAGAAATTCTCAATACTTGCGATCCATTGCAAGAAATTTTCTTCAGATATATTTTCGTCTGGCATTTCTATTTTTGATATTTTAAAAATTCCAGATGAGAGTGTTCCGGTTTTATCAAACACAAGTGTGTTAATATCACCAAACTTTTGTAAAATATCAAAATTCTTAAAAAGAAATCCACTTAATTTACTCTTCGTTGCTGTTTTAAATAAAACAATAGGAGTTGCAAGACCCAATGCGCAAGGACATGCAATTACAAGAACAGCAATTGAATTTTTTAATGCTTCAATCAATAGAATGTCTTGAATAAAATATTTGTATATAAAAGTACTAAAACTGATAAATAAAACAGTTGGTACAAAAAATTGTGTTATTTTGTCGAGAGACTTTTGAATTTCAGGTTTTGTACCTTGAGCCTTTCTTATCAAGTCCTCAATAATGTTGTATGTTGATTTTTGATAAGATTCTTTAACCTCAACTTCGAGAGTTCCTTGCAAATTAATACTTCCACCAACTACTTTATCGCCCATTTTTTTTGATAAAGGAATTGACTCTCCAGTTAAGAGGCTTTCGTCAACCGTTGTTTCCCCGTTAATAACTTCTCCATCAACAGGAATAATTTCACCTGCTAAAACCACAAATACATCTTCAGTTTTCACATCCTTTGTGGGTATTTCTATATTTTCACTACTTCTCTTTACTATTAATGTTTTAGGCATTCTACTTTTAATCGATTCAGAGGTTCTTACAGATTCTTCAATAACTCTGTCTTCGACTGACTTTCCAATAAGTAAAAATGAAATAATAAATGCTCCAGTATCAAGAAACATTTTGTTTTCTCCTGCTGACGAAACCAGTTCAGCTGGCAAAATAGAAATTAACAGGGAGCTCAAACTCCCTAAAGAGATTAATGTATCCATGTTGAAATCAAGATTTTTAATTTTCTTATAAGCAGAAATGTGAAAATTTCTTCCAAGAAAGATTACAACAAAAAAACCAACAATATAGGCTAGGCTGTCATAACCTATTTCAAAAAGTGACTTAAGCGACAAAGTCATTATTAATGAAACTATTGGTACAAGTAGCTTAAGTTTTATTTTTTTATCTACGGTCTCATCTGTTGCCTCTTTAGCTTTATAACCTATTTTGTTTACAGATTTGATTATTTCTTCTAAATTACTGTTCTCGTCTGCAATATCAACAATTGCAGATTTTAGAGGAAAGCTTACAGATGCATCAAGAACATTTTCATTTTTCGAAAGAATTCGCTCAATACGTGCTGCACAAGCAGCACAAGTCATACCATCAATGTCTAGATTTATAGATTTAACTTGACTGGACAACTGTGTAACCTTGTTCATCTAGCATCTCGGATACGAGTGGTAGATCTAAATTACTAGTAGATTTTACAACCACTAATTTCTGGTCAATATTTACAGTCACACTCTCTACAGATTCAATACTGCCAACAGTTGCTTCAATAGTTTCCTTACAATGTCCGCAACTAATTTCAGGTACGGTGAATTTTGTTTCCATGCATTTATTTTAATATTCTTGGGTTATAAAATAAGCCCCTTTTTCATGAGGGGCTTATAAGAAACCTCTTGGGGGAGATTTCGTTAAGGGGGAGTTTAAAACTTAAGCAGTTTCTTGGAGAATTCTGCCTCTGACTCTAGGGTACTTTACTGGAGCGTGGTTGAAGCAATGATCTCTTTTGTTATAAATACTAAGTTGAGTACTGCAAGATTCATCTTTACATACTCTGCCCTGGTCAAAACTTTTTGAAGGCCTAATTCCACCTTTAATTTGACTAGCTTTTAATCCGTCTGTCATTTTTATCCTTTATATACTTTGTGAATATATTCACAAGCCTAACACTTTTATCCTAGATGGCAACTTTATTTTGACAAGTTTTTTTGTGCAAGAAATGCATGGTCATTCCATTTCCTGCCCAAAAAATTTTTAACCATATTTTCAGCAGGTAAAGTTCCTCCAGGTTTGAGAATCTTGTTTTTATACTCAACCCCTACTTCATTTGAAAGAACTCCCTCATTTTCAAATCTACTAAATAAATCATCGCCAATAATTTCAGCCCATAAATAACCATAATATGCAGCATCGTAGCCACCGAGCAGATGTCCAAAAGCTGCTAAGTGATTTATATCATCTGGATAAGTTAAGGTAGTTACTTTTTGAGAGGTTTGTTCGACTTCAATAAGTGAATCTTCAAAGTTTTCACCATGCAAGTGTTGATCAGCTAGGCCAAATGAAACTTGACGAAGCGTAAGTAAGCTGACGCCAATATTTTTTGATTTATTTAATTTTGCGCATACCTGCTCAGATAATGATTCTCCAGTTTCAACATGTTTTGATATTCTTGTTAAGCACTCTACTTTCCATACCCAATGTTCCATAATTTGACTTGGTGCTTCCACAAAATCCCACTCACAGTTTGCACCAACAAATCTTGTGTATTTTGATTTACCGATTCCATTATGTAAAACGTGGCCAAATTCGTGAAAAAGAGTTTCAACTTCGTCAAACGTCATTAACCCATCTCCAATGTTAGGGTTTGGAAAGTTTGCAACCATTGAACATACGGGAAGCTTCTGCCTTTCTGTTCCGCCTGAAGATATGTCAAAGACTGCTGCATGTGTATATTTTCCATCTCTTGGATGAAGGTCTAGATAAAAGTAGGCTAATTGAGGCCCACCTTTTTCCCAGAGTGACCAAAGTTCTACATCATCATGCCAAGCATTATGGTTTGATTCACGCTGTATTTTTAAATCAAAAACTTCTTCACAGACTTTAAACATTTCATTTTTAACATCATGAATATAAAAATATTTTTTTAACTCACTATTTTCAACATTGCTTACTTTGGCTCTTTCTGCTGAAACAAAGTACCTAATATCCCATGGAGCAATATCATTAATTTCAATGTCATCTATGACAAGCTCATTTTTTTCTTTATTTGCTGCCTTTTGTAATTTCGGAATCAAGTCTTCATACATAGATGTAACATTAGAAGGTCCTTTTGCCATTCTGTTTTGCAATCTATATTCTGACCATGTGTTAAACCCAAACAATTTTGCTTTTTCATTTCTCAACACAACTGCTTCTTCAAGAATTGGACTGTTTTCTTTAACAGATCTATTATTAAAAGCTTTCCAAACAACTTCTCGCGTTTTTCGTACAGTACAGTTTTCTGAAACCGCATTTACATCAGGGTAAGCCATGGTTATAACAAAGCGATTACCTTCTTTTTTAAGGTTTTGAAGTTCGTTTTGAGTTAATCCTTTTAGTTCATCTTCTAGAAACATAAGCTCTGTCTTGTCTTTTGCTATATTTTCTGAGAAGGAAATTCCTAATTCAATAAGTTTTTTTTCAATTTCTATAAGCCTTTCTTTTTTTTCTTTAGAAAGTTCGTGACCAGCGTCTTTAAAATCTAGGCCTAAATCTTTATAAAATGAAAGACCTTCTTCATCTAAATTTGAAATATCAATGTTATTATATTTTTTATAAATTTCAGAATCGTTGAATATTTCAAGTGCAAAATTTTGAATTTTTGAACCTGCTTCATTTCCAAAATTCCTGATGTTTTCTTCCGGATGTACGTCTCCAAGAAAAGCTACCCTTCCTGAAAGATCGTAAATCATACTCTCAATATCATTAAAATGATTTAATTTAACTTCAGGTGATGTTTTAAGAGTTTCAATTAACTTTTTACATTCTTCGATTGTTTTGTTTACGTCTTTTTTTAGAGTTTCTAAATTTGCATCTGAATAGTTGTTCATGTAACTCCTTTAACTTTTTATATGATAGTATTTACTTATGAAAATCAAACTTGAATTTTGTGTAGTTTGAAACTACACACCTCGTGCAGTTGGCACGATTGAAGATGTTTTAGAAATTTACGGTAACAAGGTTACCAATATCGAATTAATTCCAAGTGGTGGTGGAGTATTCGAATTTCACTTAAACGAAAAATTATTATTTTCAAAAAAAGAATTAGGAAGACACTCAGAAGATGGAGAAATTCTTAAATTAATTGAAGAAGAACTTGGTTGAACATACCGTTTGATTTAACTCTATTTGAAGTAATTTTTATTGCTTTATTACTTTTTATTGGCTCTGCTATTCAAGGCGTTTTGGGTTTTGGGTTTGCCGTTATCGCTTCGCCAGTAATTGTTCAAATTGAGCCAAGCCTTGTACCTCAGCTGCTTGCATTGCTTGGTTTCCCACTCGCTTTAAGAGTTTTTTACAGAGAAAAAGATGAAGTCGATCTGTCTAAAGTTAAGCCACTTATATTAGGTCGGTTAGTAGGAGGACCAGTCGGACTCTTGTTATTGCTGAACTTATCCGAAAAATATTTGTCAATCTCTGTAGGTTTAATTGTTTTTATAGCAGGTGCAGGTTCTTTTTTTGGCTGGGAAATAAATAGAAATACTTTAAATTCTTTTTTTGCAGGTACTTTTTCAGGTATTTTTGGAATGATTGCAGCCATTGGGGGCCCTCCCGTAGCTTTGCTTTATAGGAATACTAAATCTCAGGAATTTAGACCGTCTCTCAATAGTGTATTTAGTATTGGTATTTTGATTACATTGTCTCTATTAGTAATTAGTGGCAATCTTTTTATTGACCACTTGCTTTTATTTATGTTATTTCTTCCAGTTGTTTTGATAGGGATTAGAGTTTCTAGTGCCCTTTTCTCCAAAGTCTCTGATAGTTTTATTTCTCAGTCAGTAACTTATTTTTCAATTATTTCTGGTCTATATGTTATTTTGAGAAATATAAATTAGTTTATTTCAACAAGGCGGATTATTAACATATAAGCATATGTTTATGAAAGCCATTATCGCTGGTTTGCTCTATTTTTTAAGCTTTCCTCCATATGAATTTTGGTACTTAATTTTTCCAGCATTACTTCTTTTTTATTATTCATTGCTATCAAATGAAAAATCTTTTTTATCAGGATTTATCTTTGGGTGTGTTGCTTATGGTGTAATTTTATTAGGAATTCAATCAATAGGACTAGAAGCTTGGATCCCATTAACAATTTTAATGGGGTTGATGTATGGAATATTCGCTAAACTATTTTCTTATCTAAATACAAAATCCGAAAATAACTTTTATGTATTATTGGCAGCTTTAGCGGCCTTTGATTTGATTAGAGCATACTTTCCTTTTGGTGGCTTTCCCTGGGGTTTTCCATCAACAGTTTTATTGACTGGCCCTGTAGACGGCCCACTATTTTTTGAAGTTCTTTTGTATTTCAAAAATTTTGGACCAACGGGATCTTCTCTTTTATTACAGTCCTTCCCTTTAATAATTGCACTTGGAATCTATTCAAAATACAAACAAAAAAATTATTTTAAAGATTACACGATATTTTCATTATTAGTTTTTTCAATATACATTTTCAATCTTATAATTATTGATTTTAATAATCAGGATGCTTATATAGAAACATCTGAACTAAACATCGCAATCGTTCAAGGCAACAGTCCGTGTCCAGGTGCAAAAAACAGGTGCACCAATGAAAGACAAAAAATCTACGATAGCCATTTAACCCAAACACAATCTCTTGATGGGAATTTTGATCTTGTAGTTTGGCCTGAAAGTTCAACAGGATTTAACAATGATCCTGGAATACACAGTAGAGTTCAAAAAGATATTTCTATTCAAGCTTTGAGATTAGATTCAAATTTTTTAATAGGAGGAGACAGACCTGTACAAAACCAATATTTTGAAAATTATGGAATCTTTATAAACAAAGACGGGGAGATTGTAGATCAGTATTTAAAACAGCACCCGGTTCCCTTTGGAGAGTATATTCCATTTAGAAAATATTTAGACTGGATTCCTCCATTAGCTTTGGTTCCACGTGACATGATAAGGGGTGATGGTCAAAAAATATTTATGGTAAACGATACAAAAATTTCAACTGTTATTTCATTTGAAGGTTCGTTCCAAAGATATATCAGAAACAGTGTCCAGGATGGTGCAGAATTAGTTGTAATCCTTACTAACCAAGCAAGTTACGGAGAAAGCGGTATGTCAGATCAATTTATATTAATGTCTAGAGCAAATGCAATTTCAAATGGTAGGCCGATTGTACACGCGGCAATAACTGGTAAATCAGCCTTTATAGATCACAAGGGAAAAGTAATTTCTAAAACTGAATTATTTGAAACCGTTGTTCTTACTGAAAAAATTGAAGTAAAAAAGACAGAAACTCCATACAGCAAATATGGAAATTATTTAAATTATATTTTTATATTATTTGGAGCTGTTGTTTTTGCCAGAAAATCTATTCGTCTAGCTGATTAAATGGTAAGTTTTTCATAGCCACAGCCTCTATTACACCACTTTGGAAAACACGTAATCCAAATTTTGGAAGAATTGCAAATAAATGATCAAAAATATCTGATTGTATTTTTTCATAAGCAACCCACTCTGTTGTGTTCGTAAATGTATAAATTTCAATAGGAACTCCTTCATGGGAAGAGGGCAGTTGACGAACTAAAAAAGTCATAGTGTCAGTATTTAAATTTTGACTTTGTTTCAAATAGTTCTCAACATATGCTCTAAATGTTCCAATATTTGTTAACCTTCTTATTTCTAATTGCTCAGAAGATTCACTATTTAATTTATTAAACTCTTCTAATTCTTTGTTTTTTTCTGAAATATAACTATTGATCGGTGAAAGCTTTTGAAGATCTTCCGTTTCTTTTGAAGTTAAAAACTTGATACTAGAAATATCTATCAATATAGATCTTTTTATTCTCCTACCTCCATAATCAGACATTGCCCTCCAGTTTTTAACAGAGGTATTAACAATTTTTGATGTAGGTATCGTTGTAATCGTTTTATCCCAGTTCTGTACTTTTACTGTGTGAAGAGCTATATCAACGACATCTCCATCTGCACCAAACTCAGATACTTCTATCCAGTCACCAATTTTAATTATGTCATTTTGGCCAATCTGTACAGATGCTACAAATGAAAGTATTGTATCTTGAAAGACCAGCAGTAAAACTGCAGTTAAAGCACCAAGACCACTGATATAGTATGCAACTGACTGTCCAGTAATAATTGCAAAAATAATTATTGCAACAAAGGACGAAATGATAATTTTTAAAATTTGGATATAACCTTTAATGGGTTTGTTTTTTAGTACATCAATATTTTCTGAAATATTATTAAAAACAGACAGCATTTCAAGAATGGTTAGCCCAACAAACAAAGTCAGTAGAGAGTCAATCAATCTAGAAATAATCGGATTTGAAAATATTTCAAGACTGAATCTCGGAGAAGAGGTCAAAAATGTAAATATAACTAATACAACTACATAAGAAAGCCTACTAAGAAATCTTTTTTCTAAGAAAAGATCATCAATGTAGGTAGATGTTTTTTTGGCTAATTTTTTAATTGTTGGAAAGAGTATGCTTCGAAGAATTATATAGGTGAGAATTAAAATTCCAAAAATCACGGCGATAGATGTTATGTCAGAAGTCGATATATTATTCATAAGAAAATTCTACCTTAAAATCCTTTTTGTTGACTTGTCCATGGCTCAGGGGAATTATTTTTAAATTCTTCAACGCTTGGACCCGCTAGCTTTTTTAAATTATTTTGACCTACAATATATGAAATTATCAAAAGAATCAAGGTAGTTTGATTTGAGGTTGCAAGTTTAATTGCTACAAGTATTTCAGGATTATTAAAAAAGTAAATTTGTAGTCCTGCTTTCAACGCGAGATAAAAAGTCCAAAGAATTGCAACCTTTGTATAAGCAGGCTTAACTTTTTGGTGAAAGTACCATTCTTTTGGCCACTTTCTAAATGCCTTTGAACTATAAATTGTAAATGGTTTACCTATAATTATTGACACAAGTCCAACTATTGATATTCCAGAATCTCTAACAATGCCTGGGAGGAAAAAGCCTGAAGCACTTCCTTGAAGTCTTGCTAGTAGTAAAGCAAATGCTGAACCAAGAAGTCCATAAAAAACAAACTTTATATCTTGTTTTCTTAATTTTCTATAAATTAGAAATATAATTAACAATCCACCAGTGCTATAAATTGCTATATTTAATTCAACAAAATTAGATAAGGCAACAAAAAATATAGGAGCAATAACTGCATCTAAGATTCCTTCATTATTAGGAATTAAATCTTTAACTTCTTCTCTAATTTCGAGAAATTTATCTTTTAATTTATCCAACTTACTGAAATTTATCTTTAAATGTAGTTTTATCTACATTTTTTGATTCTTGGCTTTCTAAATCTGGAAATTTAATTTGGAATTCTTTTTCTAATTTTTCTTTAAGAGCATTAAAAGATAAATCTTGGAAGATTCCGTCTTGGAGTTTTCTATATGCTGTATCTCTATCAACACCTTCGGTCACAAGATGTGATAGTAGTTTTTGACTCATAGATTTATTCTTCGCATCAGTTAAGTTTTTATTGATTTGTTCATAATTAATAATTAAATTGCTAATAATTGAATTTAACTCACTAGTCATAAAACTTATGAGATGAAAAGCGTCAGGTAGAATAATTCTCTCTACAGATGAGTTGGAGATATCTCGTTCATTCCATAAAACCATATTTTCAAGACTGGTGTTTACATAAGATCTCACAATTCGTGCCAAGCCACTAATTCTCTCACTACCAATTGGATTTTTTTTATGAGGCATAGCAGAAGAACCTTTTTGACCATCTTTAAATGCTTCAAACATTTCAGATATTTCAGAACGTTGATAGCTTCTAATATTTGTAGCTATTCTTTCATAAGTTGAAGCAAGAATTCCTAGTGAACTTATAACTTCTGCATACCTATCTCTGCTGACAATTTGATTTGCGAACGTTTCAGGTGCTAAGTCTAATTTTTCAAGTGTTAATTTTTCCATTTCTTCAGTAACAACTGAGTGATTTCCAACTGGTCCACTAAGCTTTCCAATTGCAATATTATTTTTAGAACTTTCTATTCTTTTTAGACTCCTCTGAATTTCTAAATGCCAATTACCAAAAATATTACCTAAGAAAGTTTCTTCAGCATAAACACCGTGTGTCCTACCTATTATTACTGTATCTTTTTCTTGAAATGCTCTTTCTTGCAAGATGGAAAGTAGATTATTGATTGATTCTTCAACAATTCCAATGGATTGTAAAATAAGCAGACTATTTGCTGTATCAACAACATCTGAACTTGTTAAACCATAGTGTATCCAATTTGACCCCTCACCTACCTTTTCTTGAAGGATGTCTACAAATGATGCTAAATCGTGATTGGTTACCTCTTCACGTTTATAAACTTCATCTTTTGTAACTTCGGCTTTTCTAATTTTTTCGGCAACACCAACTTCAGCTATATTAAGCTGTTCCAAAGTTTCAACAAATTTCTCTTGGACTAACTTCCAGGTATTAAATCTATTTTGATCATTCCAAATTAAATTAATTTTGTTGCTTATGTATCTATCAATCATTTAAATAATTATGTTTTCTGTTCTTTCTGGACCAACAGAAATAAACGTAATAGGTACTTCAATAAAATCTTCAATAGCTTTTATATAAATTTGTGCATTTTTTGGTAAATCTTCGAAATTTTTAATAGTAGAAATATCATCTGTCCAACCATCTAGAGTTTCATATACCGGCTCAGCAGTATTTAAAATATTTTGATCATAGGGATACTCGGTAAGAACTTCGTTACTATTTTTATATCCTACACAAAGTTTTAATTCTTCAAGCCCAGATAACACATCAAGTTTTGTTATAAATAGTTCAGTTAACGAATTGACTCTTACAGAGTATTTTAAAGAAATTAGATCTAGCCATCCGCACCTTCTTCTTCTACCAGTAACTACTCCAAACTCCGCACCTTTTTCTATAAGATAATCTCCAATTTCGTTTTCTTGTTCTGTTAGAAACGGACCACTTCCAACACGCGAAATATATGCTTTGGTTACACCAACAATTCTATCTAGATTCTTTGGACCCACACCAGAACCAATAGCTGCGTTACCTGAAGAAGTATTTGAGCTGGTTACAAAAGGGTAGGTTCCGTGATCAATGTCTAATAATGTGCCTTGAGCGCCTTCAAACAAAATTGATTTATTATTTTTTATTGCATTAGCAATTAGTAGTGATGTATCAGCAATATGATCAGAAACAATATCAAAATATGTATCAAACTCATCAACTATTTCGTCTGCTACTAAAGGTGGTTGATTGTATATTTTTGTAAGCGTTAGGTTAACTTCTTTAATATTTCTTTTGACTTTTTCACTAAAATTATTTTTATCAAGTAAATCCTGAACTCTTATTCCTTTTCTCTGAATTTTATCTGCATAACATGGCCCGATACCTTTTTTTGTAGTTCCAATTTTGTTTTTCCCTAAGTTTTCTTCTATTAATTCATCAAGTAATTTGTGGTACGGCATTATTAAGTGAGCATTTGGTGATATAACGAGCTTTTCTGTACTAACACCCTTTTCTTCTAACATTTCTAGTTCTTGCTTTAGAAAACCAAGATCGATTACACAACCCGAACCAATTACTGGAGTACATTCAGGATATAAAACTCCAGACGGGGTAAGTGACAGTGCTAACTTATCTTCTCCAACGACAATAGTATGACCAGCATTGTTTCCACCTTGAAATCTGACTACATAATCAGCTGTTGAAGCAAAAAAATCTGTGACTTTGCCTTTACCTTCATCACCCCACTGGGCTCCAAGAACTACGGTAGTGGACAATTTTTCTCCTTAGGTCAACATAAAAATATTAATGGATTTTTCTCATAATCAGTAGAGGTTTCTTAGCGAATTTAGAGTAAATTGCAAATTGTTTGTTTTTTTCAATAATTTTTCATTGATACATAAATGTAACTATATTAAATTGAATACAATACAGCTTCTTTATAGCTGTGTACTTTTAATTAAAAGGAGATAAACATTGAATAAAAAAGCAATTGTTTTTCTTTTAGTATTTGCAATGGTAATCGTCGCTTGTGGAGACACAACCGAAGAAGCTGCTGTTGAAGCTACTGAAGAAGAACATGACCACGAAGGGGAATCAACTCTTGAACAAGTTCAAGAAAGAGGATTCCTTAAGTGCGGTGTTAGCACCGGTGCAACTGGATTCACTGAAGTAGGGGACGACGGTTCTTACTCTGGATTTGACGTTGACTACTGTTATGCAGTTGCTGCTGCTGTTTTTGGCGATTACAGTAAAGTTGAATTTAAGCAACTTACTGCTGCTGAAAGATTTACAGCACTTAGCGCTGGTGAAATCGACGTGTTAATAAGAAACACAACATGGACTCAAAGCCGAGACACTGAGCTTGGTAATGATTTTGGACCAACAACTTACTTTGACGGTCAACAATTAATGGGAAGAGTTTCTGATGGACTATCATCATCTTCAACTCTTGCTGACATTGATGGACTAAGAGTATGTACAAATGCTGGTACAACCACTGAAAAGAATATTACAGAAGGTGCTGGACTTGTAGGAGCTACTATTGAACTCGTTACAGTTGAAGCATTCTCAGAAGCAATTGACAAGTTCATTGCTGGTGAGTGTGATATCGTAACAACAGACGGTTCAGGATTAGTTGGTAGAAGAGCAGTTAATGACGCTCTTAATGACTGGGCAATTTTCCCACAATCACCAATTTCAAAAGAACCATTAGGTCCAACATACAGATCAAACGATAGCCAATGGGCTGACATCGTTAACTGGACTGTATATGCAACTGTCATTGCAGATGAATATGGTGTTACAAGAGCTAACATTGATTCATTTGACTATGAAGGTGCACCAGAAATGGGTAGATTATTTGGTAAGAACGACGGAGAGCTTCAAACCAAGATGGGTCTTAGTGCTGATGCATATTACAACGTTGTAAAGCAAATCGGTAACTATGATGAAATCTTCTCACGAAACCTAAATCCTTTAGGTCTCTATAGAGAAGGTGGAGCTAACGCTCGCTGGACAGAAGGCGGATTAGTTTACGCACCTCCAGCAAGGTAATTTTTACCTACTTATAATTTGTAAAAGGGGCTTTTAGCCCCTTTTACTTTGAATATGAATACTTAATCTGATAGGATTTATTTATGAAAAATGGACTAAAAGTTCTTTCCTTTTTTAGGAATGTTGTTTTTCTTAAGTGGTCGTCACAAATAATTTTTCTGGTAGGTCTTTTATATATAATATGGAGCTATATCCAGAATGCGGTTGTTAATCTTGAACAAACCAATATTGCTTTTTCTTGGGGATGGTTAGGAGAAACACCAGGAGTTTCTATAGCAGAGGGCATGTACACTCTTCCTAATTCTGGTCGTCAGATGCTTCAAGTTGGAATGATTAATATGTTGAGAGTAACTGTTACTGGTATTATTGCTGCCACATTCCTTGGTACTTTTTTAGGAATAGCTCGTTTATCAAAAAACTATATAGTTGAAAAAACCTCAACAGGATTGTTAGAGGTAGTGCGTAATGTTCCCTTACTTGTTCAAATTTTCTTTTTCCAAGCTTTTGTTTTAACATTCCCTAGGCTGGAAGTCTTTGATGTAGGCACATATAATCTTCATGTAAGTGCAAAGGGTATTGCGTTTCCTTGGTTAAATAGACAACCTACAGCATATTTATTTTGGGTATATCTATTAGCAATTTTTCTTCTTGCTAACAGAATTTATAAATGGAGAGTTCAGATTCTTGAAAGAGAAGGAAGGGAAACTAGACCTTTCCTTTGGTCAGTTGGGATATTTTTTGGTTTACTAATTGTTGGCTGGTACGGAGGATATCGTGTCGTAGGAATTATTGGTTTTCTAGCTGGATATATTTCAACTGGAGTCGACATTTTGCCAGCAATCTTTTATCAGGCATTCTTTTCTTCAATTGCGATCTTTTTTGGATATAGGTCTATAAAAAGGTTTACTGATAGTAAAAAATCTGAAGAAGCACAAGGGATTTACAGTGACGATGATTATTTTAAAATAATATTAAATGTCATAGTCGTATTGTTAATTGTTATCTTAATGTTTTCTTCTGTTGGGTTGGGTCTTTCTAACTTTTTAGTAGGTGATGAAATTATATTTAAAGCAGATTGGGGTGTACCTCAATTTTTTGATGGAGTTAATAATAAACTTTATTGGAATCCTGAGGCAAGCCTTATATTAGAACCTCAACTTGATGGAATGAAACGGGCAGATATTATCGAATGGATTGCTGTTCCTGGAACAGAAGTTACCGAGGGCGATGTAATTGCTAAAGCTACCGCAACAGACTTGAAAGGTGAATTAAACCAGGATATTTCTATTTATGCAAAATACACAGGTGTTATTGAAGAGGTATTTGTATCCAATGGAGACAGAGTAAAAATTAATGAAAAAACATATGATATCAGAGTAACAAATAGTAAACCACTAGAGCTTACAAGACCTAGGGTTGAACAAATTGGGACTACTAAATTTAAAAGATATGCTGATGGGTATGGTAAAAGCCTCTCTGTAGGTTACTTTGCTATTTGGCTAGGTGTTGTGTTATATACGGCAATATTTATTTCTGAAGTAGTAAGGGCTGGAATAATGGCAGTTTCAAAAGGACAGTCTGAAGCAGGCCTGTCTCTTGGACTTGGACGAGGAGCTCTATTAAGACTCATAGTATTACCTCAGGCAATAAGGGTAATGCTTCCTCCAATGGGGAATCAGTATTTAAACTTAGCTAAAAACACTTCACTGGGTATAGCTGTAGCCTATCCTGAAATTGTTGCAGTTGGACAAACTCTATATAATCAAGAAGGTCAGACCTTACCTGTATTTTTAATTTGGATGGCGTTTTACAGCACTGTAAGCTTGACTATTTCAACGATCATCAATTATTACAATAGAAAAATGAAGATAGTGGAGAGGTAATGGTTGATTTAATTAAAAAGACTACAAAGTCATTACAGGAGAGCTTATTTTCTTCAATAGGATCATCGGTTTTAACTATTGCTACAACCTACCTAGTAATCAATTTTTTTAGAGGAATGCTGGGGTTTGCGTTGACCTCTGATAAAGACTGGTTGGCAGTATTAAATAATATGCAGCTTTACATGGTTCAAGCATATCCCGAAGAAGATTTCATTAGGGTATGGTTATCAGTTGGTCTTACATTTGTACTTGCGGGTCTATCCATTGGAATATGGAGAAGCGAAGAAAGAGTTCATAGTTCGCAAATTTTTAATTCATTCTTTAAAGGCGGTCTCGGAGTTTTATTTTTTACAGTTATTGCTCCAACAAATTCTAGTTTTATGGGTAATGATGGATCAGTCATAACGGAAGAAGTATTTTCTATGGACACACGGTTAGGGATATTAATTCCAGTTGTTATTTTTTGTGCAATATTTTTTGGTCTTAGATTTGCCAATGTAAAATTTAGTGTAAATGGATCTGATATGGTTTTCTTTTATCTATTTATTCCTATTGCACTTATTTGGCTTATAAAGCTTCCTACCATTCAATTAAATTCAAATAATGAAAGAATTATTCCCGATCCATTAATGCCTATAGCAAACTCTACAAAAATTCCGTGGACAGTTATTTTTGTGTCATTTTTAGCAAGCTATTTTATTGGTATGTATCTAAAGAATATTAAAAGCATAAAATCGGTTATATCTCTATCTTGGTTTTTACTACCTCTTTTAATTTTTTCCTGGATATTCAAAAAACCTCAAATTGATATATCTGAAGTACTCGGTAGTGACCTTCCTGTATTTGGAATATTTTTGCTATGGGGATTTCTTGTCATTACTTTTGTAAATAATCCACTATTTAAAAAATATTACTCGTCTTACTTGGGAGTAACATTTCTTTTGACTTTAGTAGGTGTGTTCTCAGGGTTGCCAATGTTAGCAAAAACTTGCTTGCTTTTAATTGCTTTATTTTCAGTCGTAGTACCAGCTGTATCAACTTCCTCACAGGGCAAAAGAAGTCTTTTAATTGTATGGGCAGTTGCATTAATCACCCTTACATTTTTATTAAGAGGAGGAGCTTCAGATACAGGAATTGTAGTACCTGGATCAAGTATATTTGGTGGTTTTTCTTTGACTTGGTTACTTGCCATATTTGGTACATACGTTTCGTTTCCCCTTGGTGTTTTGTTGGCATTGGGAAGAAATTCAAAATTACCAATAATCAGAATTGTTTGCACGGGAATAATTGAGCTAACCAGGTCTGTTCCTTATATAACTTGGTTATTTTTTGCCAGTGTTACATTAGCAGTATTCTTACCTGCAGGTGTTGAATTCAACCTCATAGTAAGAGTCCTGATGGTCACAGCGTTCTTTAGTGGAGCATATTTTGCAGAAAATATTAGAGGGGGACTTCAGTCAATTCCTAAAGGTCAATATGAGGCTGCAGATGCAATTGGAATGAGTCCATTTCAAAAAATTTCTTTAATTGTCATGCCACAAGCTTTAAGGGCTGTTATACCTACATTAGTTAGTAGTGCTATTACAGCTTTCAAAGACTCTAGCTTGGTAACAATAATTGGATTATTCGACTTCCTTACTATTGGAAAAACTGTTATCGGAAACCAGTCCATACCTGTAAACTTTGTAGGTCACGATAGAGAAAACTTAATTTTTGTCGCAATTGTATATTGGATATTTACATTTACGCTTTCAAGAAGAAGCATGAAAGTTGAAAAGAAGTTAGGATTAGGAGAGAGGTAATAGCTTATGAGCATAATTCAAGTTAAAGATGTAAAAAAATGGTTTGGTGATTTCCAAGCATTAAAAGGAATCTCTATGGATGTAGCTGAAGGTGAAGTGCTTGTTATTGCAGGCCCCTCAGGTTCAGGTAAATCAACTTTTATTAGATGTATAAATAGATTAGAACAACACCAGGAAGGTCAAATAATTGTTGATGGTATTGAACTAACAAATGATTTAAAAAATATCGAAGCAATCAGATCTGAAGTCGGGATGGTCTTTCAAAGCTTCAACCTTTTTCCTCATTTAACAGTTATGCAAAATATTACACTAGCGCAAATATGGGTTAGAAAGAAAAATCGATCTGAAGCTGAAGAAAAAGCCATGGAACTTCTTGAGAGAGTTGGAATTCCAGAACAAGCACAGAAATTTCCTGGACAATTATCTGGTGGTCAGCAACAAAGAGTAGCTATAGCTAGAGCGCTTGCAATGGAACCTAAAATTATGTTATTTGACGAGCCAACATCTGCTTTAGATCCAGAAATGATCAAAGAGGTCTTGGATGTAATGAAAGAGCTTGCTAAATCAGGTATGACTATGATAGTTGTTACTCATGAAATGGGTTTCGCAAAAGAAGTTGCAGACAGAGTGATGTTATTCGATGAAGGTCTTCTTGTTGAGCAAAATACACCAGATGAATTCTTTAATAATCCAAAGAGTGATAGAACTAAACTTTTCTTAAGCCAGATTCTTTAGAGTTTATCCCAAAGATTTTTTTCTGCTAAGTCAATTATCGATGCACCCATTGCATACGCACCATCATAAATTGCTTTATGCCCACCAGGAGTTAATGTAGCTGCTGCATATTCTGGTTGGTGATTGACAGCTTTTTTTTCACCAATTGACAGCATGGGATGGATTGATGGAAAAACTTGAGATACATTTCCCATATCGGTTGACCCTAATCCTGGTCTTGTAGCATCTTTTTGTAAAATCATTTTTCGATTTACATCTTTAGCATTATTTACAAAAAGCTCATAAAGAGTTTGGTTGTTGTCAATCTCTTCATACCTATAGTCTGGTGAAGTAATTTTAACTTCACATTTTGTAGACATAGCAGCAGCATTTACAAAATTATAAAAATCGCTTTCGAGCTGATCAAGCCCTTCTTTGTTAAGTGATCTTAAGTACCACTCAGATTTTGTATATGATGGGATAATATTTGGTTTAAAACCACCTTCTCGAATCACGCCATGCATCCTGTTGCTTTGGACCATTTGTTGTCTATAAGTTGATGCGTTAACAAAAAGCTGAATTTGCCCATCCAAGGCATTAATACCTTGATCTGGTGCACCTGCTGCATGAGCATCTTTTCCAAAGTATTCAACTGTATATTGTTGAATTGTTGTAAAGGTTGGATTGACTACATCTTCATATCCAGGATGTATCATCATTGAGCAAGACGCATCTTCGAAGGCTCCTTCGTCAATAAGTATAATTTTTCCACCACCACCTTCTTCGGCAGGAGTTCCTAGAAGTTTTACTCTTATTCCTAATTTTGATGCAATATCTTTTAATCCTAATCCCGCACCTATTGAAGCTGTCGCAATAATGTTGTGTCCACAAGCATGTCCAATTTCAGGCAAAGCATCGTATTCAACACAAATAACAACTAGTGGTCCATCTTCACCGAATGTTACGTCGAAGGCTGTTTCTAGACTATGTGAAGGATAATTTACAGTTTTAGAGTTTTTTTGGATATAGTCAACTAAATGTTTTGATGTTTTGAATTCTTGAAATCCTAATTCTGGATTTTCATACATCCAGTCACTCACTTCACACAAGCTTTTATGTAACTCATCTAGATAATTCTTAAATTCAACTTTGTAGCTCATGATTCGATTTTAGTAAAGAAATCTTCTTGATACACACTAGAATTATTCCAAATTATCCAACCAAGACCTTTATCCTCAGCTGCTTTAATGTTTAATGCAACATCTTGTGATGAGTGCCAAAATCCTTGAAGAAATGGCCTCAGCTGATGTTGATCCACTCCTCTTGAAAGACCCTGATCTAACGATGCTGTTACAACTTCATATGGGTGATTGTTTGGATAACTATAACCAAAAGAGCCTTTTGAATAATGAGATGGATAAACCATTGGTGAAATAAAATCTACACTCTCTATTATTGTTTCTAGGTATTGACCTATACCATTATCATTTTTTGCATTTAGAACATATCCGAATATATCTGCCGAAGCTAAACATCCGATGTCGTGTAAAGCTTCTGTAGCATCAGAAAGAAATGAATTGATATTCTTTGTCCTATTTTCAAAGTTACTTTCTTCGTCGTACACAAGACCTTGGTAGGAGGTATCGGGATATCTAATATAATCAAACTGAATTTCATCAAAACCAAGCTGACAGGCTTCAAGTGCAACATTTAAGATGTACTCTTTACTTTTTTTATCACTTGGGTCAAGAAAGTATTGACCATTTTGCGAGTAGGGACTATTTGTTTTTGTATCAATGATTGCCGATTCTGAATATTTTCTTGAAAAAATAGGATCTTGAAAAGCTACAACACGCCCAATTAAATAAACGTTTAGTTCCTCCTTTAGGGTTTTTAGTGTTGTTGCGTCATATTTTATTCGTTCATTATTTAATTGATCAATAGATTCTATTTCACTGTCGTACATTAAATGACCATTGTCAGTTTTCACATCAAGAACTATCGTGTTCACAACTGTATTGTTAATTATTTCCTTGATTGGATTAATTTTTTCATCTCTTAGTAGATGATAGCCACTTAAGTAAATGCCTTTGATGCCGTTATTCGACTCACTAAAAGTTTTCCACCTATCTTTTGCAATATAAGCATTTACACCTTTTAATGTTTCTATCTGGATACTTTCATATTCATTAAAAAAATTATTTTGTGAACCGTTTAGAGAGTTGAGATTTTTACGAATTTGAGCTTTCTGCTCTTCAGAAATAATAATTTCTACTTGTTTCACTGTTTCGGAGTCTTTTATTAAACCAGCTCCAATTTCAGTGACTAGTTCAAAGTAACTAACTCCATCACTGTTTACATTATTTATGCTTAAAGGAATTACCAATAATGAAATAAATAGTATTAAAAAAAATACCCTGTTCATAATCATATTTTAGATTACTAATACTAATCTTTCATAGCTAGTTTTATAATATCTATATGAACAATCAGAACTATTTAAAAGCAGAGAAGTTTTTTGAAGTGCCTGTAATGATCTCGGTTCTCATGCTTATTCCTGTATTAATAATTGAATATACTCAACAATCTCTAAGCACGGTTGCACTGTATTTGAACTGGGGAATCTGGGTAGTTTTCTTGATAGAGTACGTGATTTTGTTTTATTTTGCAGAGGATAAAATGAAATTTGTAAAAACCCATAAAATCGAATTAATTATTGTAATTTTTTCATTTCCAATAGTACCTGAGGGTTTGGAGTCATCCGGCTTTCTTAGATTTGCTCGATTACCCAGATTATTAAATGCATTAAGATTTTTTAGACTTGCAGCTCTACTAAGCAGATTTGGAACAACTGTTAAATCAATCTTTAACTCAAAAGGTTTGAGATTTATTGTTTATGCAACCATTGCTATTGTTTTATTTTTTGGGTTTCTCTTTTATATTTCTGAACCAGATGTTCAATCATATAGTGACGGATTGTGGTGGGCACTTGTGACAATAACTACGGTTGGATATGGAGATATTACTCCGCTTACAAACCTTGGACGAATAATTGCAAGCTCTCTCATGATCATGGGCATCGGGTTTATTGCAACAATTACAGCTGCTGTTTCTTCATATTTCATTTCCAGTTTTAGTGATAAAGAACTTACCATTAATGAATTAGGTGATAAGTTAGATAAACTAGAAAAAGAAATTAAAAGCTTAAAAAAGGAAATTAATGACAAATAACGAATTACAACAGCTCTCTAGTGACTTTTTTCAAAACTCTTTAGATTCTTCTCCTACATCAGCAATCATGAGGGGTCACAAGCAATATTTTGATCAAATAGAAGAGATGAATGATGAGACTTTTGAAAAAGAAACAAAAAAAGTAAATAATTTTATTTCAAGGCTTGAGAGCATAAACCCAGACTCTTTATCAAATAGAGAAAAGGTTACTCATGGAATGTTGGAATTTGCTTTAAGTTCTAATAAAGATTCTTTACTAGATAGAAGCTGGGAGTTTGGAGCTGGCGTCTCTGGCTTTACAGGATTTCTTATTGATTATAACCAACAAATGTTTGTTCCTGATTCAGAATCTGCTGATATGTTATTAAAAAGACTTGAACTTTATAAAAGACTTTATACACAGATAGCAGAGGTACAAAAAATCGGCTTAAACAATAACAGGGTAGCTACAGAACGAAATTTACTCAGAACTATTGATCAATTGGAAAATTACTTGGGTTCATCGCTGGAAAAAGATCCACTATTACTAATTAATTTTTCACCAGAAATTTCAGAATCTTTTATATCTGACTGGAAAGAAAAAGCTAAGAAAATTATAGATGCAAACATAAGGCCAGCAGTATTAGCTTATTTAGAACAATTAAAAACAGAACACATTCCTAAAGGACGCACAGATGAGCATTCTGGAATAATGTGGATCGAAGGAGGAGAAGAGTCGTACTTAAGAGCATTAAGAAAATACACAGGCCACAAAGATATAACTGTAGAAGAAGTTCATAATGTAGGACTCTCTGAAATAGATAGGCTAAAAAAAGAATTCTTTGAGATTGGGAAAAATGTATTTCCTGGAGTCAGCACTCCAGAAGAAGTCTTACAAAAAATGCAAACAGAGCCGTCTATGAGATATGAAAGTAAAGAACAGATGTTGCAGCTAGCTGTTGATATAATTGAGAGGGCATACAAGCCTCTAGGAGAGTGGTTTACAGTATTTCCAAAATCTCCATGTAAGGTATTACCAGTACCTGCTGAGTCTGAACAGCACGCTCCACCTGCATATTACTATCCACCATTACCGGACGGATCAAGAGATGGAACATATTTTCTTAATACATACAAAGCCGAAACAAAGAGCATTTTTGAAGCAGAATCTGTAGCTTTCCATGAGGCGATACCAGGTCATCATCTTGATAGAACTATTGCAGTTGAGCTACAAGATGTACCAGACTTTCAAAAGTATGTAGCTTCAACAGCATTTGTTGAAGGGTGGGGGCTTTATTCAGAGCAATTAGCTAATGAAATGGGTCTTTATTCAAATGATGTTCAACAACTAGGAAGACTAGGAAATGATGCATGGAGAGCTTGTCGTCTTGTTCTTGATACAGGCATGCATGGCATGGGTTGGTCGAGGGACAAGGCAATTAAATTTTTCAAAGAAAATTCTCCAATTGAAGCAATAAATGCAGAAATTGAGACCGATAGGTATATTGCCTGGCCTGGACAAGCATGTTCATATAAAATGGGTCAGTTAAAGATTGAGGAACTACGAAGAAAAGCTGAAAATCAACTAGGAGATAAATTCGACATCAGATACTTCCATGATGAAGTCTTGTGCGATGGGGGAATAACTCTTCCAATTTTAGAAAATAAGATCGATACATTTATTGCAAAGTACAAAAGCTAAACAAAAAGATAAGTAAGTTTTCTCCAGAACCATTCAAGTGGACCATATCTCCACTTATCTAAAATTGGTTTCGACCAGTATATTTGCAACCCCCAAATAATGACTATATACAGTACTAATTGAGACCTTGAAAAAGTTCCAATTCCAAACAAACCACCAAGCACAAATACTCCAAGCAATGTTTGAGTTATATAGTTTGTAAATGCCATCCTCCCGCATGCACGTAATCTAGTTGAAATACTTTCTCTAAGTTTTATATTCATCATTGTTAGCAATCCAACATAGCCAAGCACCATTGGAATTACAGAGAAAGAAAGCCAGAACCAACTTGTAATTGCAGTTGCAGCACTGTATTCAGTTGAGATACGCAAATAAATACTATAAATTGAAAAAGGTAAACCTATGCAAAATCCATAAAACATCAATTTTTTATAAAAATTTAAGCTTCTTGTTCCTTGAATAACGTTTAGTCTATAGAGTAAAATTCCAACAACCATTAAAGTTATTGCTCTCAAGAAGCCGTCTAGAACAAACATAAGTCCAATTATATTTCCAAACTCAGATTCTCCAGGAAACCAAAACTTTCCTAAATTTAAAGAACCACCCTCACTTGCAGCAACCACCCAGGCTGAATCTAAAATTAAATTTCCAGAATTATCATATAAAGAACCAATATAATTTATGAGCAAAAGGTCAATGAAAACAATAAAAGTGATAAAAAATATTGTTATTTTATTATTTTGAATTTGAGGAAATAAAACTATGCAAAAAGCACACAAAGCATATGTTACTAAAATATCCCCTTCCCAAATTGATACGTGAGCAATGCCAAATAATAGTAATAAAAGGTTTCTCCAAAAAGATAGTACTTTAGGTCTTTTAACTTTTTGTTTTGCATTATCAAGAAAAATCATAAGTCCAACACCAAAAAGCATTGAAAATAAGCCCATCATTTTAAATTCAAAAAAAACCGAAGAGATAACGATAACAATCCAATCCAGTAAGTTTTCAGCACCATAAGCGGAGTGATTAAATATAGCTGTAATAGGTAAACCAAATGATATTACATTTATTACAAGTATTCCAAGAACAGCAAAACCCCTAAAAAAGTCAAGGTTTGTAATTCTTTGAGAAGAATTCACTCAATTACTCTTCTTCGATATAACTTTTATTAAACATCCAAAGTATTGTATAAGCCAAAGCAAGTCCGAATATATAAAAATTAAAGTTAGGAAGTTCATTGATTTCTAATGCAAAAATACCATCAACTATAGCAATTAAAACTCTGAGAACAATTCCACAACCAATTAGTCTTCCAAAGCTAAACTTTTTTAAAAAAGCAATTATATTTCCTGTATCCATTAAATCTATTCTATAGTTTTTTCTTGATTGTCCTGTGTGGTTTTTTAACAATTTCATTTTTATAACTTTGATGAATTTGTTTTTCTTTATTACGAGAATCAATTTTTTGATTAGAAATTTCATCTTCTAAAGAAATAATTTTGTCTTGTAGTTCTTCAATTTTTTCTTTCATTTCATAAATTATTTTTATTCCATCTAAATTGATTCCTCTTTGAGATAAATTTTGGATTTGTATGAGCTTGTCTACATCTTCTTGAGAATACCTCCTAGTTCCGCCACCAGTTCTAAACGGTTTAATTAGACCCTTATGTTCGTAAGTTCTTATTGTTTGTTGGTGTATGCCTGAAAGAGTGGAAGCTACTGAAATAAAATAAATAGCTTTAGAATCATCGCTACTCATATAAATAATCCCTTGGAGATTCACCAGATTCGAATTGGTCTCTATAATTTTCAAGGTGTTTTTTTGCTGATCTTGATAAACTTGAAGGAGGAGTTATAAAGACTTTTACAAATAAATCTCCTGGCCTTCTTCCTTGAGGTGCTATGCCTTCACTTTTAATTTTAAAAGTTTTACCACTGGGAGTTCCTGCAGGAATTTTTAGTGTTACAGAATTTTCAAGCGTTGGGATTTTTATACTAGCGCCAAGAGCAGCCTCAGTGAACATTAAAGGAACTTCAAGAATTAGATCGCTATTATTTCTCTTGAAAAACTTATGAGAATCTACAGCAACTTGAACTAACAGATCTCCATCTGGCGCACCTGCGTCTCCTGGCCCCCCTCTTCCGCGTAATCTAATAACTGTTCCATTATCTACACCGGCTGGAACCTTTACTTTTATAGATTCATTCTCAATTACAGCACCAGAACTTCTGCAAATTTTACAAGCTTTATCAATAACATTTCCTTGACCTTTGCAAGCAGAACATGTTTGAGCAAAAGAAAAGAAACCCTGATTGGAGGCAGTTTGCCCGCTTCCATTACATATATTACATCTATGAAATGCCTCGCCTTTTTCAGCTCCAGTGCCTTTACACTCGGAGCAAGCAACTTCTTTACGAAGAGGTATTACAGTTTCTACCCCTCTGGCAGCGTCATTAAATGAGATGTTAATATTTGTTTGATAAGTTTGACCCTTTCTTCTACCACCAGATCCACCAAAACCAAAGATATCTCCTAAATTTCCAAACAAGTCTCCAAAGTCGTCAACATTAAATCCTTGACCACCAAAACCTCCGAAACCTGAAGCACCCATGGCACGTACTTGATCATATTCTTGTCTTTTTCTTTCATCTCCTAAAACTGAACTTGCTTCTGAAATTTCTTTGAATCTTTTTTCTGCTTCAGTGTCACCCGGATTTAAATCTGGATGGTTTTCTCTAGCCAGTTTTTTATAAGCTTTTTTTATGTCTTCAGAAGTAGCATCTTGTGAGACACCAAGTGTGGCGTAAAAATCTTTATCTAGCCAGTCTCTACTCACTTTTAACTTTCACCATTGCAGGTCGAATTAAATTACCCTGAAATAGATAGCCTTTTCTTAAAATAATTTCAATTTTTTGAGTATCTCCCTCTCCTGAATGTTCTACAGCTTCATGTATCGAAGGATCAAAATTTTCTCCAACTGTCCCGACCTCTTCAACTTGGAGCCCTTCTAGAACAGATTTTAGAAGGTTATTAAAAGTTTCAATTTCTTTCGAAACCTCCTCTTGATCCATAGCCATTTCAAAATTATCAATCAAAGGAAAAAGAGAGTTAACAAAATAAGCAACAGAAGCTGTACTCATATTTTCTTTTTCTTTTTCTGTTCTCTTTTTAAAATTATCAAAATCTGCAGCGAGTCTTAAATAATCATCTTTTATTTTTTCATATTGTGAAAGAGGTACATTGGTTTCCTCAATTACCTCTTCTACCTTGGAAGACTCATTGGAAGACTCATCTACTTCCTCTATTGAAGGTTCTTCTTCTTTATTCATCCTCTATAACTTCACCTTCGACTACGTCATCTGACTCATCTGAAGATGGGTTAGCTGTGTCATCTTGAGCTTCTGCATACAGTTTCTCAGCAAATGATTGACTTGCTTTAGCTAGCTCATCAATTCCATTTTTTAAATCATCAATTGATAGATCTTCATTTTCTAAAAGTTTCTTTAATTTATCATTTGCATCATTAATTGAGACTGCTTCTTCTTCAGTTGCCTTATCTTTATTTTCTTCAAGCATTTTTTCGGTAGAAGTAACCATGCCTTCAGCCATATTTCTGGTTTCAACAAGCTCTTTCTTTTTTGCGTCCTCATTAGCATGTTGTTCAGCATCTTTTACCATTCTTTCGATTTCATCATCTTCAAGTGCTGTACCGCCAGTAATTGTTATAGCTTGCTCTTTTCCTGTACCTAGATCCTTTGCATTAACATTTACAATACCATTCGCATCAATGTCAAAAGTTACCTCTATTTGAGGAGTCCCAGCCATTGCTGCAGGTATGTCAGTTAAAGTAAATCTTCCTAATGATTTATTACCAGAGGCCATCTCTCTTTCACCTTGTAGGATATGAATCTCAACCTGTGTTTGATTATTTTCGGCTGTGCTGAATACTTCAGACCTCTTCGTAGGGATTGTTGTATTTCTTTCAATCATTTTCGTCATGATTCCACCCTTGGTTTCAACACCAAGCGTAAGTGGTGTAACATCTAATAAAAGTACATCTTTTACATCACCTTTTAGCACACCAGCTTGGATAGCTGCGCCAGATGCAACAACTTCATCAGGGTTGACACCCTTGTGGGGATCTTTTCCTGTTAGAGATGTTACAAGTTGTTGTACTGATGGCATTCGAGTCGAACCACCAACTAATATGACATGGTCAATATCTGAAAATTTCATTCCAGCATCGGACAGTGCATTCTCAACAGGGGCTTTTGTTCTGTCTACTAAATCTGATGTTATTTTCTCAAATTCTGATCTACTTAATTTCTCAAGTAAATGTTGAGGACCGGCATCATTAGCAGTAATAAAAGGAAGATTGATTTCAGTCTCACTTGTAGATGAAAGCTCAATCTTTGCCTTTTCAGCACCTTCCTGAACTCTCTGAATAGCCATTTTGTCTTTTGATAAATCTATACCAGTTGAAGATTTAAATTTATCTATTAACCAATCCATAACTCTTTGATCCCAATCATCACCACCAAGCTTTGAGTCACCTGAAGTAGATTTAACTTCAAAAACACCTTCTGAAATTTCTAGAATTGAAACATCAAAAGTTCCACCACCTAGATCAAATACTAGAATTTTTTGATCTTCATTATTTTCCAATCCATAAGCCAGGGAAGCAGCGGTTGGTTCATTAATAATTCTTAAAACATTTAAACCTGCAATTTGCCCAGCTTCCTTTGTTGCTTGTCTTTCAGCATCATTGAAGTAAGCAGGAACAGTAATAACAGCTTCAGTAACATCATCTCCTAAATATGCTTCAGCATCTCTTTTAAGTTTTTGAAGTATTCTTGCTGAAATTTCTTGTGGTGTGTATTCCTTTCCCTCGAATGATTCTTTCCAATTTGTTCCGACGTGTCTTTTGATAGAACGAACAGTATTGTCAGGGTTTGTTATTGCCTGTCTTTTAGCAAGTTCTCCAACTAAAACTTCTTCAGATTTAAATGCAACAATAGATGGAGTAGTTCTATTTCCTTCTGCATTTGCTATTACCGATGGTTCTCCGCCTTCTAAGACTGCAACAACACTATTGGTTGTTCCTAAATCAATTCCTACAGCTTTTCCCATTTTGTATATTCCTTTCTAAAATATTTACTTATTAAATAGGTTCTTGCTCTCTTGGCAAATGACCTCTTACTCTTGGATAGGAGACAGGGGCGTGCAAAAAGCAAAATTTTTTCTTGTTGTATACGCTAATTACTGTTTCACAAGTATCAAATGCGCATACTCGACCAGTTGTGTATTTTTTAGATCTTCTAACACCTGGCTTAACTTGTGATGCAGTTAATGTTCCGCTCATCTATTACCTTCCTTATCTATGTTATAAAGTATATAAAATCTAAGTGTAATTACTTAGATTTCATATAAATATATCATATATACGAATTTATGCAAAAGAAAACAAAAAATTTTCAAAAATATACCTTTTTTTATACTGACTTCATTTAACTGATATTATTGAAGGATGGAAAAATTAGATATCCACATAGTTGGACTAGGTAATTTAGGATCAGCATTTATAAATGGTTTGAAGAGCTTTGAATATATTAATTTGTTTTTATATGATGATTCATCCTCTGTAAGGCAGTCTACTAAAGATCAATTTTCCGTTGTTGCTGATGATTCAATAACTTTTATTCAAAGTGGTGTAATTATTCTTTGTATAAAGCCTCAAAATATAAATGATTTCTTCAATAACAACAAAGACAAAATAAGCAGTGATGTTTTAATCTGCTCTCCTGTTGCTGGATTAGAAATAAGAGCAATTGAAAGTTTTGTAGATAATAAAATTATCCGTGTAATGCCCAACTTACTAATACGAGACAATCATGGCTTTATCCCATATGTAGCAAATTATGATGATGATTATTTTACTTTTAAAAAAAATGTCCTAGCAAAGCTTGGCGTTACAAAAAAATTTAATGAAGAAATGTTTCCCCTTATTACAGCTTTATCTGGAAGCGGTCCTGCTTGGTACTATGAGCTATCTAGTCAGCTAGTTAACTCTGGGCAAGAATTGGGGCTTAGCTTAGAAGATTCTGAAATGATTATTAAGGAGCTCGTAAAAGCTCTTCCAGCATTGGTAACAGAAGATAGTTCATTTAAAGATTTAGTAAACCAGGTTAAGTCACCTAACGGTACAACTGAGGCTGGCCTCAATTCGCTTAATGAAGGTTCATTTGATAGAATTATTCTCGATGCTATTCAAAAAGCAACTCATAGATCTACTGAAATATCTAAAGAACTAGGTAATGAATAAGTTTTTAAACAAGTACAAAGCAAACGATTATGTTCTATTATTTTCTGCCGGAGCTTCAGTTGGAACCCTTTTTCTGTGGGCAGCGAGCTATATATTTCCAGAGGGGGAAATAGTTGGAGGAAGAAGAGTATTTGAAAATATCCCTAAAGTTCTTCAATATATATTCTATGTCTTAAGTGCCGCGACAATTTATATATCAGGTTATCTATTTTCACTTAGAGTAAAAAATTGGACAAGAGGTAAAGAAGAGAAGCGAAATGTACAGCTTTCTCAAAGAATCTTAAAACTTTTCGATGGCTTAACCATGAGAACTGTACTCAGATTTAAAGCTGCAGGGTTAATGCACTCCCTCATTTATATAGGATTCCTCGGTTTGTTTGCTGGAACTATTACGTTAGAGATTCATCACCTAATGCCACCATCATTAAAGTTTCTTCAAGGTACAACTTACATTGTTTATTCATTTACTTTAGAGCTAGCAACTATAGCGTATTTAACCGGGCTCTTTTGGGCTTTAGCAAGACGTTTAATTGGAACAGAATACAGAATTAAAACAAAAACAACCTTAGATGATTATTTAACTCTTTCCTTGTTAATTTTTATTGGAATATCGGGCATAACTACAGAAGCTGGAAGAATAGCGCTTGAAAATTTTCCAGATTATGAGAGATGGTCATTTATAGGATATGCTGTTGGTGAATTTTTAAACCTTGCAAATCCTGGACTTTTTCATAGAATTTCATGGGTTTTGCACGTTGTATCATTTTTTGTTTTTCTCATTGCTATTCCACTATCAAAGTTAAGACATATATTTACTTCACCAATAAATATGTTCATGTCGCCTAAAGAGAGACCAAAGGGTGCAATGAAATTTATCGGAAATTTACTTGAGGCAGAAGATATTGATTCAGTTGGTGCAGAAATTGTTGACCACTTTACTTGGAAACAATTAATGGACTTAGACGCTTGTACGGTTTGTGGTCGTTGTACTTCCGTATGTCCTGCAAATCAAACTGGTAAATCTTTAGACCCTAGAGAAATTATATTAAAGGTAGGTCAAGTAATGTCTGAATCAGGACAACCATCTGTACCAGCTACAGTTTCAACTCCAGGTCCTCTTAGAGTAAATTCTGACAATGTATTTGAAAGAATAACCTCAGAAGAGCTTTGGGCATGCACATCTTGCAAAGCCTGTGACGAGATATGTCCGGTAAATATAGAAATTCTAGACAAGATACTGGACATGAGAAGACACTTGGCTCTCATGGAATCTGACTTTCCTGCTGAGCTTGGTAAAGCATATGTTGCGATGGAAAACTCATCAAACCCTTGGGGAGCATCTCAAAACGATAGATTGAAATGGACTGAAGATCTGGACTTCGATATCCCTGTGATTGATGAAAAAAATCATGAAGAATACGATTATTTATATTGGATCGGATGTGCAGGAGCTTTTGATGATAGAAATGTACCTGTTACAAAGGCTGTAGCTACTCTTTTAAAGCGAGCTGGAGTATCTTTTGCTGTACTTGGGCCTAAAGAGGTATGTACAGGGGACTCTGCAAGAAGAACAGGTAATGAATTTGTATTTCAACAATTAGCAATTCAAAATATCGAAAATATGAATAATCTAAAAGTTGATAAAATCATAACTCAATGTCCACACTGTTTTAACACAATAGCTAATGAGTATCCGCAACTTGGTGGAAACTACCAAGTGATTCACCACAGTCAATTATTAACTGAACTTGTTCAGTCTGGAAGAATCGAAGTTGGAACAAGTGATAAGCCTTATAAGATAACTTATCATGATTCATGCTATTTAGGTAGGCATAATGATATATACACTGCCCCAAGGGAAATAGTTGGTTCTATAGGCGGAATTGAAATTCGTGAAATGAAAAGACAAGGAACGGAAAGTTTCTGCTGTGGTGCTGGCGGTGGAAGAATGTGGATGGAAGAATCAGTAGGGAAAAAAGTAAATATTGAAAGATCTCAAGAAGCAATAGAGACAGGCGCAGACGAGGTCGCAGTGGCTTGTCCGTTTTGTTATATAATGATGGACGATGGTGTCAAGGAATTGGGGTACGGTGAAAATGTCAGGGTGAGAGACGTATCTTTGATTCTCTTAGATAATCTTAAGAAAGATTAATTTTTCTGACCCATAAAAAATTTTTGAATATTTCCATCAGAATTTTTGATACTGTAAATAATATATAAAGCAATCGTAAAACTTCCTAGTGTCATAATAAAAAAAGTCCAAACAATTGCTGGTAACAGATTTTCTTTATAGAAAATCCAGAGACTAAATAAGATAAATCCAGAGTAAAGATCAACTAAAGAAACGACGCCCCATGGCATACTTGGAATAGGTGAGTCAAATATTGAGACTTCACCTTGAGCCCAAATTATTACTCCAGCCATAGAAACAGTTATAAAGTATGAAATAAATTTTGTTATAGTCATAAGATAGATTTTAAATAAGGAAAAAATAAATAATGAATGAAAGACAAATATTCTCTAAAATTTTACGTCTTGATAAGTATATTTACAATGAGCTTTTAGTCCTTGATGGTGCGTTGCAAAAAGCAATAGCAATTTATTTGGCAGTTGCAACCTTAACTACCTTAAGTGCTTTTAGACTGTTTAATGGATTGATTGAATTTCTTGAGAGCAATCTTGTTCTATTTAGTAGTGAAATGTCTGATGAAGAATTTGAAATGTTTAAAGTTTTAATTGATGAACTCTCTAGAATTTTTATTCAACAAGATTCTACTACTACACTTTTGTTCTCATCCATAGTTTCAACAACAGTAACAACTTTGGTAGGTCTTGTAATTTGCTTCTTAATTCTAAAGTATTTATTTAGAAAAGAACCAAGACCAATTGATCTTCTTCTTATATCGTTCTTTTCAAGCGTTCCTGGTTTACTTGTATTCCCAGTCCTTTTTATTTCAAATCCCTTATTTCAAATATTGTTAGTATTGATAACTTCAATCTATGCTCTTATTGCTTTTGGTTCTGGACTTAAGCAGGTGTACTTATTAAGAAATATTGAGGTGGTTTTAGTAATTCTTGCACTGACTTTTGGTGGTTCAATATTGGGATCAGTTTAATTTTGAACGCAGCAGTTATTTTAGCAGCTGGAGATTCCAGTCGAATGGGCTTTCCAAAGCAGTTAGCAGAAGTAAAGGAGAAGCCTTTACTACAGTTAATTATTGATAAGGTAAATGATAATTTTGAGTATTCTTCTGTTGTTTTAGGCTCAGAAAATGAAGTTATATCAGAAAAAATTAATTTTAAGAACTCAAACATATTAGTTAATGAAAACTGGCCAGAGGGCATTACATCTTCTATAAGAACTTCACTATTTTTCTACCAAGGTCAGAAAGAAGTTGAAAATGTAATCTTTTTTCTTGCTGACCAACCAGAAGTTGAAGACGAAGTTATAGATAGTCTAATAAACGATGATCATGATGGTACAAAAATTTTAATTCCACAATACAGGTACAAATTAGGGTTTCCTATTTTAGTTCCAAGATTATTTTGGCCAAAGCTAGAACTAATCACTGAAGATGACGACGTAGATGAAGAAAAGTCAGTTTTTCATGATTTTGATTTAATAGATTTTTTTATTTCTTCAGAAATTGAAATTAAAAAATTAAATTTTAATTTTTTAGAACCGATAGATTACGACGAAGAAAAAGATTTTTAAGAGTGGGAAAAACTCTTAAAAAAAATCGTTTGTTTATGTAAATTATTTTGTAAAATTTAAAACATGAATTCAATTGACTCTATAAATGGTATGACACATACCGAAGCAACAAAATTAAGAAGAGCTAGAGTCAGAACAACAACAACTTTCCTTCAGATTGCATCTTCAAGGTCAGGCAGAGCACTCCTTACTAAGGAGACAGGTATAAATTCTCCAAAACTTTTACACTGGGCAAGAAGAGCAGAGTTGATGAAGATTAAAAATCTAGGAAGAGACTATGCTGACCTACTTGAAGCAGCCGGTGTTGAAAGCGTGTCAGAATTAAAGCGTAGAAATCCAGAGTCTCTTCATGAAATGATGGCAAAAATTAATTCTAAAAGAAATATTGTGGATAGGATGCCATCATTAAAAAGAGTATCTAAGTGGATTGATGATTCTAAAGATATAGAAATTAAGGTTTCTTCATAACCAAACATCCCATCTATCATTAAATTGTGAATAAAAAAACCATAAGAATTACTGGTGCACAAATGTCGTTTCCAGTAGGTGCGATACAAAAGAATAAACAAACTATTCTTAATTGTTTTGAAATAGCCGAAGATAAAGAAGCTGATATTTTAATATTCCCTGAATTAGCATTAACAGGATATCCTCCAGAAGACTTACTTCTTAGAGAAAGTTTTATTGGTAAAAATTTTGCAGTCCTTGAAGAACTTGCAGAGTTTTCTAGTACTACAAGCGGTGTTATTGGATTTGTTGATAGAAATTTAGAAGAAGACCACACAGATAAACAAAAGAGAGGCATAGCAAACGCTGCTGCAATAATTCAAAATGGTGATGTAAAAGGAATCTATCATAAGTGTTTTCTCCCAAATTATTCAGTTTTTGATGAAGCGAGATACTTTGCTAAAGGAAATAATCCGGGCAATCTTTTTTGGTATGAAGACGTTGCAATTGGAATTAGTATCTGTGAAGATATCTGGATAGATGAAGGTCCGTCATTGCAACAAGTTGAAAACGGAGCATCATTAATTATAAATATAAATGCATCGCCATATGACCAAAACAAAACTAACTCAAGAAAAGAACTTGTCGTAAACCAAGCAAAAAAACTTAAAGTTCCAATCATCTATTTAAATATGGTGGGTGGTCAAGACGAACTCGTTTTTGATGGTGGTTCTTTTGTTGTAGATGGAAATGGAAAAATAATATATCAAGCGAAGCAGTTTGAAGAAGAATTATTCCATATTGATTTAGATTTAGAAGTAAAAAAACAACCTACAGGATCAGTTTTAGAAATTAGAGAAAAAAGTACACGATTAGAAAATTTAGAATCTTCCTCACTCCTCTCAAAAAATGAATCACTGTATACAGCTCTTAAATTAGGTCTCTTTGATTATGTAAAGAAGAATAATTTTGAAAAAGTTCTTATTGGCCTTTCTGGAGGTATTGATTCAGCACTAACTGCAACAATAGCTGTAGATGCTCTAGGTTCTGAAAATGTTATAGGTGTAGCTATGCCATCAAAGTACAACTCGGAAGGGTCTCTTATTGATGCAGGGTCTTTAGCTAAAAATTTAAAAATAGAATTTAAAACTATTGAAATTGAAGAGATTATAGAAAATTTAAGAAATACATTGACTGATGTAGTGGGAGAAGAGCTAGGTCAAACAACTGATGAAAACATTCAGTCAAGAGTTAGAGGTAATATCTTAATGGCTCTTTCTAATCAAACCGGTGCAATGGTTGTATCTACAGGAAACAAATCCGAAATGGCGGTGGGATATTCAACGCTATATGGTGATTTAGCAGGAGGCTTCGCACTATTAAAAGATTTGTATAAAACTGAAGTTTATAATTTATCAAATTTTAGAAACACAATCTCAAATGTAATACCTCAAAATACAATTGATAAAGAGCCAAGCGCAGAGTTAAGGCCAGATCAGTATGATAAAGATTCGCTTCCAGAGTATGACCTACTTGATAAAATTTTGCATCTATATATTGAGGAAGACAGCTCCTCAGAAAAGATTATTTCTACTGGAATTGATGAAAATATTGTTTACGATGTTTTGTCAAAAGTAGATAGAAATGAATATAAAAGAAAACAAGTAGCTCCAGGTGTAAAATTGACTGAAAAAGCATTTGGTAAAGATAGAAGAATGCCAATTACAAACACTTATATTAGAGAACGGGATTAAGACGAGTGTATTTAATTAATGAGACAGAAGTATCGAAAGAAAATTTTCAATTACCAGTTGAAAATTTAGCTGTGTGGAGAGGCGATGGAGTATTTGAAGCACTTACAATTCATGACCATTTCCCTTTTGGCATAGATAACCACATTGAAAGGTTAAAGCAGTCTTGTAAGAAACAGTTATTTGAAAATGTCGACTTTAGCCTTATTAAGAATAATATTTTAAAAATTGCATCACAATATAAGACTGGTTATGTGAGGGTTCTTATTTTGAGGGATGATTCTGATGAGGATTTTACAATCTATTCTTTTTATCAACTTCCAATAGATATACCAGAAAATTATTCACTAGAGTCACAACCTGCTCCCTGGCATCCTGGTGGGGATTTTGAAGTTAATAATGACAACATTATTGGTTCTAAATCAACTTCATACGCATACAATATTAAGCAAACAAGAGAAGCGATAAGAAATGGGTTCAGCGATGCTCTGCTTCTTAGCAACAAAGGTGTAGTCCTAGAAGGCCCCACTTTTTCTGTAGGGTGGATTAAAGATGAAACAATTTATGTACCAGATTTGGATTTGGGAATACTTGATTCAATCACTCGAAAATACCTACTTAAATTTGGCAAAGAAAATAAAATTAGCACAGCAGTATCTAGAATCACCATAGATGAGCTGTACACTGTAGATACAGTTTTTGTTATGTCGACTGCCAAACACGGAATATTTGTTTCAAAAATTGATAATAAAACATATACTCAGTCGCCTTTATTAAATACTGTACAAAACTTATTTTCGGAAGAAGTTTTAAAAGAAAAACAAAAAAGTTAAGGAGGGTTGTATGAGACTTACAGAGTATTCTCATGGCTCAGGTTGAGCATGTAAACTCTCTCAGGGAGAGCTTGCTCAGGTTCTGAAGCAATTACAGAAAAATAATCAAAACAATTCTGAAATTTTAGTCGGATTAGACAATCCTGACGACGGTGCAGTCATTGATTTGGGAAATAACTTAAAGATTGTACAAACTGTAGATTTTTTTACACCAATTCTGGATGACCCATACGACTGGGGAAGAGTAGCTGCCGCTAACGCATTATCTGATATTTATGCCATGGGAGGAGTCCCTATCTCGTCACTACAGTTAGTAAGTTGGCCAAGAGAAGAAATTGGATTCGATGTATTATCTAAAGTTATAGAAGGCGGTTCAGATGTAATGAAATCAGCGAAATGCAGCATTGTAGGTGGGCATAGTATTGATGATAAAGAACCAAAATACGGTTTTGCTGTAACTGGAATAATTCATGAGAAAATTTATAAAAAGACTGATATTAAAAAAAGAGATAGGCTTTTTTTAACTAAACCACTTGGCTCAGGAATAATTGCAACAGCAATTAAAAAAGGTAAAGCTGAAGAAGAGGCTATAAAGCAAGTAACTGATGTCATGACAAAATTAAATGATCGAAGTCTAGAAGTAGCAAAAAATTTAAATGCCCACGCAATTACTGATGTTACAGGATTTGGACTTCTTGGACATTTAAGTGAAATGTTGATTGATGAGAATTTTTCAGCAAATTTATTCTTTAACCAAATTCCAATAATTGAGTATGCAAAAAAATATTTCGATAAAGGCATTTATTCATCTGGAAGTCAAAGAAACTTTGATACAGTAAAAGATTTCATAACTTATGAAAATGAAGAAGAAGCACTACTTTTATCCGATGCCCAGACAAGTGGAGGACTGTTAATTTCAGTTCCTGAAAAAACGAATTTTAATTCAGCAGAAATTGAAAAATCTTATGGGATAACAATAAAAGAAATTGGGAATATAACTGACAGATATAATAAAAAAATAAATATTATTAGTAATTGATGATTAAAACATTAACAAAAATATTCGCAATAACAGCAGTAACAAAAGGTTTACTTGAAACAAAAAAAAGTCAATCTGAGGGCACTACTCAATTACATCCCAGCAAAATTCCAGGGAGAACACTTTTTGTAAGAGAGAAAGAATATTTTGTTAGGGAGAATATTATAGACGGAACAATCCCAATAGTATTTCTTCACAGTTGGGGATCCGATTCTCTTGGTAGTTGGTTTAAAATACTCCCGAAGATAAAGAATGAGAGCTCATTTGTTGCAATAGATTTGCGTAACCATGGAAAGTCTGATGCTAGTTGGGACAGGTGGGATGTAGATGAAAATGCAGACATTGTCATTAGTATTTTAAATGAACTTGGTATTTCAAAATGTAATATAGTTGGTTGGTCAATGGGTAGTGCTGTAGCCATGTCTATAGCGAAAAAAAATAAATCAATAGTAGATAAGTTAGTTTTAATTACTCCTTTTAGCTGGCTTGGTGGAGCAGTTTATAATGATAAACTTGCTTTCAAAATTTTTGTAAGCTTTGTAAGGATAAGAGAAAGATTATTCCCCAACTTCAATCCAAAGTCTAAATTTTCTTTTTTAAGAAAAGCAAACGCTATAAATGATGAATATACAGAGTGGGCCTGGAACAACTTGCATAAATCAAAGGATGATTTTATTTATGCTGATGGAGGAAGATTTGTTGTTCCATATGATGCACGACCATGGATAGAAAATATAGAAGCCGAAACATTAGTAATTACAGGTGGTAAAGATAAACTTGTGCCTGAGGAGACATCAAATGATGTTGTTACTAGATTAAAAAATGTAAAAGTAAAAACTTTTCCAGATGCAGGGCACTCAGTACCTTGGACTCATGAAAATGAATTATTAAATGAATTGAAAGAATTTTTCTAAAATATGAAAAAAAATGTACTATTTTTCTCACCAACTTTTTATGAATTACCTTTAAATGAAAATATAAAAAAAAAGTACGATAATTTAAACGAAGTTGCAAATGTTACAGTTCTTGCATTCTCGAGCCAAAAAAAAATATTTACTGAATCAGCAACAACTTTTTATTTAAATAAAAAAAACAAATCAAGAATTTTTAACTATTTGAAAATATTTTTTGTATCTTATTTTCAAATTCCAAAATTAATCTCCCAATATGAAATAGAAATAGTTACATTTCAAGATCCCGTAACAAGTTTTCTGGGTGTTTATAAAATTAAAAAAAAGTATAAAGATGTAAAAATAGTCATCGAATCACATGGAGATTTTATAAATACTTTGGAGTTAGAAAAAAATCTTACATTTCCAAATTTATATAAAAGTCTATTTTCTAGGATGGCATCTTACACAATAAATTGTGCTGATATGTTGAGAGCGGTTTCTTCTTCTACAGAGGAGCAAGCACTGTCTTTTAATCCATCAAAGCGTGTTGTAAGATTTCCAGCATGGATTGATTTTGAAATATTTAGCAATATTGACCCTTTGAGAGATAGTGATGGAAAATTTAAAATACTCTTTATTGGAAGCGTAACTGATAGAAAAAAACCTCACATGATTATCGATGCCTTGCCTGAGTTAATTAGTGACCAGGTTGAACTGAATATAGTAGGCCCAACACCCAATCAAAACTATTTAGAAAGTCTCAAAGACAGAATAAAATCAAAAAATGTTGAAGATAGAGTTTTTATCCACGGAAATAAAAATAGAGAGGAAGTAAAAAAATTTTATTCCAAACATAACTTAATGATTCTTCCTTCGGTATCAGAGGGTCTTGCAAGAGTAATATTTGAGTCTCAAGTAACAGCATGTCCTGTACTTGTTACAGATGCTCCAGGAATGCAAGACATAGTTATAGATGGACAAACGGGTTATGTATTTGAAAGTAATAATTTAGATTCCATGATAAAAAAAATAAATCATGTGATTCAAAATTATAATGAAGCAACTTCTGTTGGGATAAATGCAAAAGAATTCATTTTATCTAATTATTCCTCTGATAATTTTAAATTTAGTTTTCAAAAAATATTCGACACTGTTTAAAAACTATTCTTAATTGTCACATTATTAAACTAAGATATTTTATATAGAAATAAGGAATAATTATATGGAAATCGTCTTTTATATTGTTACATGGGCACTATTAATAAGCACAATTATTGTTGTAATATTTAACGACAAAATAAGAAACAAATTTTTTTCAAAGGAAGAAGAAGTATCAACTTCCGAGCAAATAGAAACAAACTATAACGAAGCAATTAGAAAGATGCTTAATGATAAGACCTCTACTCTTTATAAATTAATTGAAGAGCAAAAAAATGCTACAACTGCATTCAATACAAATACTGGAGCAATTAATCAGTCCATAATGGGTTTGGATATGCAAACCAAAAATTTATTGAATATATTGAATAATGATAGAGATAGGGGTAGCTGGACAGAGTTTAAAATAAAAGACCTCTTAGACTCAAAAGGGTTTCAAGAGGATGTTCATTATCAATACAACAAACAAAACGAACAGGGTAAGAGGCCAGATTTTGTATTCAAATTACCTGATAATAAAAAAGTAAATTTGGATGCAAAATTTCCATGGGATGGGTATAAACGAATTATTGCCAAGGCAGAAGAGCTAAAAGATATAAACCTCTCTCAAGATGAAAGAGAAAATAAGCAAAAAGAATTAAAGGTACTTGAAAGAAATTTTATTAATACATCTATAAAAGAAAAAATAAATACTACTTCGACTAGAGATGGATACATCGATCCAAAAAACGGCACCGTAGATTATGTGATGATGTGGATTCCCGTTGAGCAAGTTTTTCAATTAATCTTAAATTCGACAACTTCTGAAACAATAGATAGTAGCAGGCAAGAAATATCTATTATTGAATATGCTTTCCGAAGAAATGTCATTCTTGTTGGGCCGGTTGGATTGTTGGTTCAGCTTGAAATAATTAGAAATGCCCTGAACATATTTAATATAGAAAATAGTGTTAAGGATCTTTTGGAAGCAAACAATAATTTTGTAAAGGAAGTTATTAATTTTATTTCAAAACTTGTAGATGTTAAAACTAAACTTTCTTCATTGAATAAGTCGTTTAAAAATCTTACAAAAAAACCTATTAAAGATCTCAATACAGCTTACCAAGATGTCCTAACTAAAAATGAAAAACCAAATGATGAAACGTTAGAAAAAATAATTGAAGAGTATGACCAGCTTGGAAATTAAAAATATTACATTACCCTCGTAACTACCATTATGCATTTATCGTCTATATAGTTTTTACTATTAGATTCTAAATACGAAGAAATTTCTTCACTCTCTGCACCGGGTTGATACCAGAAGTTATCATAATCTGCTTCAACTAGGTCTTTTGTTAGTTCAAATCCAACATTGGGTGGCACTACAAAATTAATTATTGACGGCTTTTCACTAAGTTCAGAAACACTACTGTAGGATTTTAAACCAGCAACGGTATCTTCTTTAGGGTTTACTGGTATTACATTATGACCTTTTGATGCCAAGTCTAATAAAATTTTGTTACCGTACTTACTTGGATCGTTACTAGCACCGATTAAGGCAATTACGTTATTTTTTTCCTTTAGTAGATCAAGCAATTAGAAGTTTTCTGCCTTCATGGCATATAAGTCATC
>Ga0181394_1000007_pt1 | contig 68519 bp, 83 predicted proteins | sample 17SPOviralmetaG_FD_130123 | JGI IMG/M metagenome (GOLD analysis project Ga0181394, IMG submission 130123) | Marine viral communities from the oligotrophic San Pedro Time Series (SPOT) site, San Pedro Channel, CA, USA - 17 SPOT_SRF_2010-11-23 | ecosystem: Environmental > Aquatic > Marine > Strait...
CTTTGACGAACTTTTGGATGAAAGTCGTGGAGACGTAACTACTGAAACTAAAGCCAAGAGAACTACTACTCGAAGCACAAGTTCCGGTGACGATGACAAAGAAAAGGCAACCAGTTCTTACACAGGTGCTGTTAGCAAAGGTGCTAAAATTGCTAAAAAGCCAACCAAGAAAGGTTGGGGAAAGTTTTGGAAATATGTGGACCCGAAAGGTGCTACTAAGTTGGCCGACGGACGTGCAGGTTCATTCCCAAGCCCTGCGGCTCGAAAGTCTGGTTTGGAATGCGAGAACATGGTGATTACCAAAGGATTAGATTTACAGATTGGATACGGTCGTGGCACCAAAGGCGTAACGGCTTTTGAGAAGGGTCCTGTTCGTGGAACTTCCGAATACATGAAGATTGACCGCAAGTGCAACAACTGTGGTAACGGTTGGCCTGTCAATGCAGATTTTAAAGATAAGGATAGCCAAAAGAAGTGTCCTAAATGCCGAAAGTCTGATGATTTCAAAGATGTGAAAGGTCCGTATAAACAATCTGGAGAAGTGCTGGTGATTCCAGTTGGTATGGTCGGTGACGGTCAAACCGTAGCGTTTATGTTGCTGACAGGTGCAGAAGCCAAAAAAATGAGTTTCCTCAAGCCGGGTGACCGTGTTTGTGTTCGTGGTTGGATTAAAGGTCAAGGTTATGATGCCAGCGTTATCAATGGATTAGGATTATCAGGTTCAGGCTTGAAGCATTACGGTTTCAAGTTTAGGAAAGGCGGTCCAACTCAAGCCGTGCCTTTGATTACATTAGGTAGTCGTGGTTATGATGGCTATATCAAAAAGGTTTGAACTGAACCTTTAAGTGGATGAAAAGTCCTATACAGTATATGGAATCCTTTACAGAGCGTTTGTATGAGGTCGAATTGAAAGTTCGAGAATCCGCACAAGGTCAAATCAAAGACTGGGAAACTGCCGAGATATACCCCGTAATTGGTTATCATCCAGAATATCTTTCAGAACCTGAATTGATTGGTGCTGCATTAGTTGGCACACCGAGAGTTTCGGGAGGTTCTTGCTTGAGCCTTTACTCATTAGAAGATGATATTTCAGATGAACTGTGTGAGTTTCTGGACATGGTTATGGATTTGGGCGACGGCTTGGACTCAGCGTGTGAAATTATGTTGTCATATCACCGAGCCATTATTCCAGTTCGAGGCGAAAGTCTCGGCAACTGGCAACGTGTGTTTGAACAAGTAGCAGAAGGCAAGCGTTCTTCCAATTACCGAAAGTTGATGAGTTGGCAACCTGTCAAAACCGAAATTAAAGTTCAACAAGTTTCAATTCAAGAGTTCTTGAAAGAGTTGCTCAACGAAGTTGGAACTGAGTTAGCAAACAAGTTGATGAATACAGAGTTCGATGAAAGTTTCAAGGAGGAGTGGGCATGAGTTGGGAGTATCAAGTTTCATCAGAAAGTTTGGTTGAAAAAGAGGTTTCAACAGGATATTCACGAGTCGTTTTGTTGCTTGGATTCATTTTAGTTGCGTTAGCAGTAGGCGGGTTTTTCGGAGCCTAAGTGAAACTTTAAATAGGTGGTTGAACCTATGAGATACATGGTCGGAGAAAGAGATGCAAAGGCATGGACAATGATTGTGAACAACTATGTTCAGAGGTCGGGTAGCGATACTTGGTCGGTTAAAAGTAGCAAGGGCGACAAGGTTTATACCGTGATTCGCTGGTCAGATAATGACCTTCGTTGTGATTGTCGAGGCTTTGCTCATTACCGTCGCTGTAAGCATTCCGATGCGGTCTCAAAAGTTATTGAAATTGCTCGGAGGAACTTCTGATGAGTTCCAAGAAGTGGGTCGAAACAGTCGTGGGTTGGTTGAATCAACGAGCCTTGAGTTCGGTGGAGATGGAGCGTCGGCTTAAGCCAATGTTCCGTCATGCGCCTAATGCCCGAATCATTTCGGCTACGTTGGGTTCGGATGGTCGGTTTCAAAGAATTGACCAAACCGTTGCCAGCAGTTTGTATCGAACTCGGAGTCACAAAGTTAATGTATGGGGTCTGCGTGGTTGTTCTTATCAAGGAGTCGAACCGTATGACCGAACATAAGAAAATCTGGATTGTAGCCATGTATGCTACGGGATGGCAAGACGACCCATCATTCTCGGAATTGGCATTCGCAAGGGAAGAGAATGCTCAGGCTTACTTAGAACATTATCTGGAACACGACGAAGAACGCTTCGGTGCGGTTTTGGGTCCGTTCTATTTGGAATCTTCAGACATCAATCGGTGATTCAAATGCCGAAGCCAGAGAACTTCTGCGGCAACAAAGAATGCAACAGATGGGTGCAGTTGGGAACAGGAAGTCATACGCTGAATAGCACGCAAACCGATTACTGTTCAATTTACTGTCGGTTATACACCGAACAAGGATTAAAGAAAATTGCTGTGCCTGATAAGTTAGGTCGAAACAACATGAGATTCCCACCGATTGAACGATGCTGTGATTCGTGCGGAGAAACTATCTATCTCAAATGGAACGACCATTTTTCAAACCGATGTTTCTGTAATCAAGAATGTCATTTCAAAATGCGACGGGATAAATCGGTTCGCAAACCAGAACTTCGATACCAAATCCTTCGATTGATGAGGGATAATCCGCAAAAAGTTTGGAACGTGCATGAGATTGCAGATATGTTGGACAAAAGTAATGCTCGATACCGAGTGAACTGGAGAGTCATAAGTCAAATCTTGAGAATACTAAGTTCGGCGGTGAATTGCATTGAACCCAGCGTTTATGAATTGAAACCCGAAGCCTACGAGGGTCCGTTGTTGCGATTTGTGACCAAAAATGGGGCTTGAAACCCCAATCTTTAAATAGTCTGGGCGTTTAGAAAGGGTGGAGGCAGACAAATGGTCAAGGAAACTTACAATAGAGACTACTGGAAGTTCTGGAGACTTTACAAAACACGTCGAGGCGCACGAGCCTATGCCAAGAAACATTCAGGCGGTTGGGTAGTTATCAAAATGAATCCTGATTTGCTGACGGCAAAGGAAAAGAAACACGGCTTGGGAACTTGGTTGGTGGGTTCAACGACAGAGTATCTGTATTACAAAGCCCGACATAGCAAGACTATGGACTTTGAAGCCAATTACGAAGCGGTTGAATTGTGGGAAGATGGAGAATTGTTAGCGGTCTTCGATGAAGAGGGTGCGTGAACACTCACTTAAAGACAATGCCCAACTTTATATGGGTGTTGTGTATGTATGACAAATAGCGGAAGTGACAACATGAGAGATGAAAATTGGAAAGAAGAACAACTTGATGATGACCGACCCTGCGAAGATTGCGGGTCGAAGAACTGGGAACTCAATGATGCCAGAGGGGAACGCTCTTGTGGTGATTGTGGCTTGGTTCGCCATGAATACGAAATTGATATGGGCAAGGATTGGCGAGTCTTTTCTGACGGAGAAGGCACAGGCAACGAGCGAGCAGGTATGCCTCAAACTAACTTGTTGCACGACAAAGGTTTGACTACGGACATGGGATGGCAAAACAAAGACTATTCGGGTGCTGCAATTTCTGGTGACGCTGCCAAGCGTATGAATCGGCTACGTCGTCAGCACGCTCGAACTCGTGTCCGAAACTCTACGGAACGAAACCTTGTGTTGGCTTTGGGTGAACTTGACCGATTGGCAGGTAATATGGGATTGCCAACTTCAATTCGTGAAGAAGCCGCTTACATTTACCGCAAGGCTGTGGAAGCCAAGTTGGTTCGTGGTCGCAGTATTGAAGGCATGGTAGCCGCCGCTATTTACACGGCTTGCCGATTGGGTGCTAATGCTCGCACACTTGATGAAATCGGAAGTTTCTCAAAGACAGGTCGCAAAGAGATTGGTCGAACCAGTCGAGCATTGGTCAAGGAACTTCGACTTCGTGTGCCTCCCGCTATGCCGAGAGAATACATTCCTCGGTTCTGCACCGATTTGAGTTTGCCTGTTAAGGTGCAAAGTCGTGCGCTTCAATTGTTGGCCGATACCGAAGACCACGATGCTTTGGCTGGTCGTGGACCCACAGGAATTGCCGCAGCCAGTATTTACTTGGCAGGTATTCTGGAAGATAACCGTCGCACTCAACGAGAAGTTGCTGATGTGGCTGGTGTGACCGAAGTTACCATCCGTAATCGTTTCAAAGAAATGTGTGGTGTCTTGGGATTGAACCCTGAAAGCCCTGCGGATTCTAAAACTTCCGAGTGAGTCTTTAAGTATCAAAGCAAAGAAGGTTAAATCATGTTGCCATTGGCGATGAATTGGACTTTTGATAGTTTTCACAGCCTCAATCTTACGGAGGTTTGGGTTTTCTTTGATGTTACGGGAGACAAGGATTACTTATTCATACCGCATACTGATGAGGAAATGAAAGAGTTGATTGACGGTTTAACGGGTGACGCTGACTTAGAAGATGAGACCAGACTTATCATTGAACTTTCAATGCTGGCTCGAAGCGACCCGTTATTTGTAGTCGAGGCTTTGAACGGTGACGTGGCTGATTACACCGCCGAGAAAGTTTTGAGTATGGAGTTCTATGTTGATAGACCCAAATTGAGTGATGAGCAATACTTTGCTACCAAAATGTCTATGGATATTCGTAAGGCTCGTGGTTGGAATGGGGCTGTGATTTCCAAACTATACTTGCCACCGGAACATTTCTTGTTGATGATGGGCAAACTTCCTTCTACCTTTGGGCGTGGTTCCATCGCCGCTTGGGATGCCAGAAAATATGGTTTTCCGATAGCATGGAGTGGTGTGCAAAAGGCTAAGGTTTTAGAGTTTTCAAAGTTAATCATGTCAGCCATAACAACATTAAGAGAAGAAGCCACGGAGAGTTCAGCATGAGACCCTGCGAAGTTTGTGGGGCGGCGGAAACGCAGAAAAGTCATTTGAGTCCTTTGGGTTTTATCAAAATGAATCGTAGCAAAGGTTTTTCTGAATACGAAGTGTTCTGGTATTGTCGAGAACATTACGTGGACAATGTTTCGGGATTCTGGAAGAAACTCAAGAATAAGATACCCGACGGTAGCGGGGCTTACATGAACGATTAGATGTTTTAAGTAAGTGATACGCCTTAGTTTCAACATGGTTTGGCCGTATTTACTGATAGTTTTACTGCTGGGTTTAGTGCTGTGGCAATTTTATCGAAACCTGAACTTGATAAATCAAACCATTACGGCCACAGTCAGTTATGAAAATGTTTCAGAGCAACTGGAATCGTTGAAACAAGAAAACATTCTGATTTTGGAATCTGTTTCAGATGATGACCAACTAATCGGAAAACTTTCGGAATCGGTTCGTAACTTGGAATCTCAAATCTATAAACAAGAGCAGGACATCGAAGTTCTGTCAGAAAGCCTAAAAGTTTCACAAGCAGAAGCCAAACACCAGAAGGGTCGAGCCGCATCTGCACACACGTCGAAAGGTCAGATTTTAGAAAAGTGGACTCCGTTTTTGACGCATCCTGAAATTGATGAACATTGGACCCCACAAGATTGGAGTTTCATGGGCAACCCGTTGGATTACATCGTGTGGGACTGGCATCAAGACCGAGACCTGAATGTGGAAACAGGCAAAGTAGTTTTCTTAGATGTGAAAGCCGCCAAATCACAACTTTCAACCAAGCAACGCCGTATTCGAGACTTGATTAAAGCGGGTCGTGTGGAGTGGCGTGAAATCCGTTTAGACTGATTCTCTCATAGTTTAAATGGGTGGTATAACTTATCTCAGTTAATCCTCGGTGATTAGAATGGAAGCAGAACGAATGTGGAACGGATACATCTCCCGTGAAAGTTGGATGCAACGCAATCTTGATAACGCTCAAGAACTTTTGAACGATATGCACAGGATTCTTTTGGATAATGCCGAGCATAGCGATGTTTTGAATCTCCGAAACTCAGAAGTGATTCGCACACCGACGAAAGCATATTTGTCGTATCGAATGGATATGCCTGAAGCGGGTGAAGTTTGGGGCATCGGGTTTGATGCTCTGGCGGATTGTTGGTTTATGCAACAAGAAGGAGAAACTCAACGACTACAAGGAGAGCGTGAGGACTTGTGGGACAATTTCTTTCACCAATCCTTTGTGATGAACCAAACGGATTTGCAGGGCAAGTCTTTGGCAGAACGCTTGAACGAGTGATTGTTTATATGGGTGATTGACCTTAGTGGAATTACAGAACAACTGGAGTTGAAAAATATGGTAGCAATTAAGATTGAAGCAGATGACGGAATTACACACAAAGTTTGGGAAAAGGAAGGCAACGCTTTCAACGATGACCCCGGAGTTCTTCGATACTACTTTTACGGACCGGGTGGCAACCCCAGCAAGCGCAACGAACTCGGATGTTTCGACCTCAAAGGACGTTATGCAGGTAAGTTCAAGGCCAACGACGGTGCTAAGACCAACCTCAATGTTGTGAACGATGCGAAAGAAGCGGTGATTACGCTGATTGCTCCATCTGGCGACAAAGTGTATATCGGTAAGGTTCGTGGACCAATGACGACTCAAGACCGCATTACTCTCGGTATGTGCATCAACAACGCTACGGCTATGATTGCAGCACGACCTGAAAACGAGGTTTCCAACAACGAGACTTTGGTGCAAGAGGTCTATAACCTTGCAGATGCGCTTCACGCCGAATACCAAAAGCGATACGACGTTTGAGGGTATGGTCTATGATAGGACATCCGAATCCAAATGGTCGGGGTCCTTGGTGTCCATACTGCAAAGAAGTTCGATTGACTATGGTGGGGCATCCCATGTGGGGTGTAACTCGGTGGTTGTGTCGAAACTGCGGTTGGGAAAGTGACGGAAACGAAGGTGGTGGCGTGTATCTCGAAGGTTAATCCTTTTGCCAGAGTTTCTATTCGTATCAGTATGCCGATGGACTCCTGTATGTTTTGTTTAGCAGAAGCCAATCCTGACAAGGATTTTGTGTTAATCGGTAATGATGTTTGCGGACCCAAACATACTTGTGAACCACATCGAGAACGTGGACAAAGCCGTTTGTGTAACTTTTGCGGGTGGCAATCTATTGACCAAGATGCGGGCGTAGGTTTTGAGTATCTAAACTGCAAGGACTGTGGAGCAGGTTACGAAACAACTTACAATCCTGAACAAGCCAAACTTTTAGGATTAGAACCCAAACCAGACATTGATATTCTTTACGATGACCCCCGATATTCCAAATGTTGGATAACTTCAATTTCTAATCGAAGGAAAAAGGGTTGGGGAGAACTTTTAAGTAGTCGGTAATTTATAACTAAGGGTTGATGATGGAGTTAATGTTGAAGTCATGGTGCAATTTGCACGGGCTAAAACTCAATCACGGGCTGATTCAGAACGATGTAGCCATTAGTTTGTCCACAGCCAAGCAACAGCAACCTGTGTGTTATGCTTTGAGATGGCGATACCGAGAATGTCGAGAATGTCAAGAAGAGTTTGATATTCAAAACGGTGGTTTCCTTTACACTTGTCATGGGTGCGCTCCATTGGTTTCAGACTCTGAGTAAGGGGATGGTTCCATGAAAGTGTCTTTGCACTATTTTGATGACGAGCCTAATTTTGGTGATTTGATTAGTCCTGTAATTGTGGATGCTTTGTTGGATGACTCGGTGGAACGGGTTTCGGAAGCAGAACAAAAACTGAGTGCGGTGGGTTCAGTTATCACCAGTTTAGCAGACGGAACTCAAGTTTGGGGTTCAGGTGTAATGACCAAAGAAATGCCGTCGGACAAATTGGAGTTTCATGCGGTGCGAGGACCCAAGACTCGAAAGTTTCTACTGGAGTGTGGATACAGCGAAGACCAAGTGCCAGAGATTTACGGTGACCCTGCTTTGTTGTTTCCAGAAGTTTATACTCCGAAAGTATTGCCGTGGACTCGTGATATGTGGGTGGTAATTCCACACCACAGTTGCTTCGTGTTGTCACACCGTCGGAACTTTTGGGGCAATTTGACACCTCAAGATTTTGAAGACTGGGAAATGTTTGGTTATCGAGTGATATTCCCGAATGAACCGTGGCAAGACGTAGTGGATGCAATTGCGAATGCCAAAGGAGTTATTTCTGAAAGTTTGCATGGTCTGATACTGGCTGATGCTTACGGTGTGCCTAATGTTTGGTGGAAGGAAAACGGAGACGAAGGTTTAGCAGGTCATACAGGCAACTTCAAGTTTGAAGATTACTTTGAATCCGTCGGTCAAATCAATCGAAAGTTTGTGACCCATTTTGAGGAAGTCACCGAAGACAACTGGCAAGATTTGATGTCGGTCGAAACCGAAACTTCCTTAGTTGATATTGAAGTTCTACGAGAAGCATTCCCTTTTGGTTCTGAGTCTAATGTTTAAGTCGGTGATACCAGTTAGGAAACTTGGCTATCATGTCTTTTGCGATGTATCAAAATGTGCCATTTCCTTCGTTGCCTAAAAAACAACGAGTTCGGAAAGGCGACATGGCGGCTTGTCAGGGCGGTTGTTATCAATACACCCAGATGACCAATACTGAATACCAACTGTGTAGTTCATGCAGTTATCGCTGGCGATACAACGGTCATTGTTGTGACGTGCCTTCGTGTGAAACGAAAGCCGATGGCACAGAAAGGTTTCGGAATAAAGATAACAAGATGCTGTGCGGTAAGTGTTATGCCAGTTGGAAACATCTCAAATGGTGCGATTGGGACAAGTTTTGTGAAGAAAGATTTCTATGGCAACTCAGACCAGAAACTTATCAGAGGGCCTTGGCAGAGGGTGTCATCACGAAAGTTTCAACTGAAGTTTCCAAAATCAAACAAAACGAAGTCGGTGAGTGTCAAGGTTGTGGTCGAAATGCTCGAATCATCAATGCCGAGTATCAATTATGCAATCTGTGTCGCAACAAATATCAGTATTACGGCGAAACTTGTAGCATCAGAGGAGCAGAGCCTTGTGAAAATGCAGCGGTAGGCTTTGATACCAACGAATCTCGATTGGTTTGTGAAAGTTGTAAAACGGTGAAAGCCAAATACAACCTGACATCTTATCGGATTTATGAAACTCAGATTCGCACGGTGACCAACTGCACAATTTGTCATAAAAAAGTTTCACACAATGCCAATGAAGGAGAACGTGGATGTTCGGCTTACATTGACCATGACCACGAAACAGGTGTAGTTAGAGGAGTTTTGTGTCGAGCCTGTAATTGCGCCGAAGGTTTCATCAAAAGCACAGGGTTGTGTCCCGAAGAATGGGGTCGAAGATTGATTGACTACTATGAAGCACCGCCACTTGCACAAAGTTGGACTCAAAATACTTAGCCAATAAGTTGAGACCGTCGGTCTCTCGGACAGCCTTTCCGAACCTATCCGGGGTGAGAGTGTCGCCCAAGGCTCCCTTCAAACCGCAACGGCGGTTGATGCGTTCAAACTCCGAGTGAATCTTTAAATACTTGATAACCTTATGTAATAACATGGGAACTCATCACGATTGTCCTCCGTGTGAAATGTGTGATAGTGGGAACACCTACTCCAGTTTTGAAAGTCGAAGCGGTCATTATGAGGTGGAATGTTTCGATTGTGGCTACGCTATGCGAGATTCACCCAGAGATAAAACTTACGAAATCACGATGATTACGACACGTCATTGTGATTGTGGTCACGGTATCAATTACTTTACGGTGGTGGATGAAGGCTACTTATTTGAATGTAGTGAATGTCACACAGAGGAGGTTCGCCCCAGTATTGAAATGTTTCGAGGTGTGAAGCCCGCAGACAGATGGGATATGCTAAGTGACGAAGTGGATTGGCAACCGTGTTCTAACGGATGCGATGATTATTGGTATGACCAATCTTCTGATGCCGAAAAGTGTTGTCACCAATGTTTGAAACTATTGGAAACGAACCAGATTTGGGAAGATTACGGACTGAACCTTTAAGTAGGTCGTTTGACATAAGCAACGCATGGATAGAATTAACTCAGTTAAACTGGGCTTAAACAATGACATGGAAGTGGTTGTCACCGCCGACATTCAAATGAAATCGGAACAAGACACCGATGACGTGTATTTCGTTATGTTCAACATTCTGGATGCACCGCTTCGTTTTGTAGTGGCTACGGCTTCTAACTTTGAAGACTTTTTGTTGAAGAAAGGTGTGCCACAGGCTACCATTTCTACTTGGTTGTTGGAAACTCCAGATTTGTTTATGGCAGAAATCGTCAATCATCAAATGGAAGTTATGGGTTCAGCAGTAGAGCGTGTCAAAGTTTCGCTGGATAGTGGACCCAATGCAGACATGGCTCGAACTGTGATTCTAAGCATGATTGACAAAGGTTATTTCTTGAACATTAGCAATTATCATGTTCCGGGGAAAAGCCAACCGATTCAAAGAACTCAAAAAGTAGAAACGGCTGCGCTGTTGCCAGATTTCCAAATGATGCTGGAAGTTGTCAAGAACTGGGAAGGTTTCGATTTCGCTGATTATTTGCGAGGCAAAGGTGTTTCCGAAGAAGACATTAAACAAATGGTGGGTGCTTGAAATGATTGACCCAGAAGAAGGAACGCAAGTTGATTTGCGAGAAGTCATGCGTCAGTATGATGAGATGGGTATGCGACCACAAGGTTTCGTTTTCATGTATTCATTAGTGGACAAAAGTGAAGTCGCTGATGACGGCACACTTAGCAATTTCTTTCGCATGATGTCTATGCGATATGAAATGGAACATCACAAGCGGGTATTCATTTCTAAGAAAGATTCAGAAGACGTAGCCCTGATTCGATTTGAAATGGGTTGGTTTGGTGATTGGGATGGTATGGCAAACTTGATTGAAACGATTGAAGAAGACATCCGAACTACGCTGGAAACTTTCATTCGGGCTGGCAGTTTGGAACAAATGCCACACATGGAGTTTATGTTTGCTAATCGAGAAGCGGTGGAAGATATTGCTTTAGAAGGTGAAATTGCTTCGGAAGATGAAGAACTATTTTGAGGTGTCAAGTATGCAAGTTCGATTGGATATTGGTGAAGGCAAATGGTTGGTCTTTGAAGACTACGGAGAAAAGCGAAAGCATCTCAAAGTTTCCGTTGAAGATGATGATGGAGCCAGAATTGTATTGGGTGTTTGTCTCAAGGGTGAGTTCAAACGTGCAGGTCGCTCGGCTTGATGTGGCTTCAACTTTAAGTAGGTGATACGCCTATGGAATCTTGTGATGGGCAATAACCAGCCCTTCTTGAAAGGTGATTAAGAATGACAGACGTATTGAGACCAGTATTTAACAGCATGAGACACGGTTCGTTCCGAACAAGTTTAGGTGGTATGAACCCAACGGGTGCAAGTTGTTGGATTACAGATGAAAAAGGAAACGAAAAGTTGGTGGGCAAGTGCCACCGTCAAGTTTGGTATTCCAAGACTAAGACTCCTCGAACCAATTTACCAAATGACCAGACTTTCATTAAGTTTGCAGTAGGTCATGCGATGGAAGAAAACTTCCAACAGAACTGGGCAAGGGCTGGAGTTTATCTGGATGGAAACGTCAAAGTGCGTCAGGATATTAGTCACGGCGACCCCAGAGGCGAACTCATCATGTCTGGTGAAGTGGACGTGCTACTGAGAGATTTCGACCTTGATGAAGAGGGTCAAATTGAAGAGATTCACACCGACCTCGGTATCGGTATTGAAATGAAAACCAATCGAGGGTATTTTTCTAAGAAAGAAATCTACGGCTTCGGCAACAAAATCTATGTCAATGGAAGTCCGAAGATTGAACACGTTATGCAAACTGCAATTTACCTGCACATGAGGAAGCCTTTGGAGGAATACTACGGTGTGCGAATTGAATCCTTCCGCATTGTTTATTGTCAAGTTGATGATGGACACACCACTTGGTTTGACATTAGCCTTTCAGACGGCTATGACGGTGAAATCATTGTTAAAGACCGTTTCGGTAATGAATTAGAACCCGATGCTTTGGCAAGTTTGGAAGCAGGTGTGCCGATGCAGAAGATTTCTGGTTTGACGATGGATGCTATCAAAGACCGTTATTACAAAGTTTTGGACCATCTGAAAGACACCGAGAACCCACCTCCTCGTGAGTTCCAACTTCGATACGATGCTGAAACTTTTGAACTCAAAATGGAACGTGGCGAACTGAGCAAGACCGCTATCGGTAATTGGGAAAAGAAGCCTAATATGGAAGTCGGTGATTGGAACTGTCGGTATTGCGATTGGAAGGACACCTGTTATCCGTATGGGATTCACAGTCAAGCCGTTGATGACGGCGAACTGACACCTGACAAGGCTATGAAAATGCTGGGCATCTCTGGTTTCGGTGCGTGATTGCGTTGGAGCCGTTAGGATTCTGGACTCAAGTTCTTTTGGTAATGGCTTTACTCAATTTTGCACTTAACTTTCGGACCATTCTGGAAAGCCGATGGATTCGCAACCATGTTCGACACATTGAGTTTCATGTGTGTCCTGACCATGAACAATACGAAGAAGTGCAAGCCAGACTTCAAGAAGCGTTTGAACAACACTTGAGGGGCTATGTCCATGAGGAAGAAGTTAAGACGAATGCACAGGCTATTGAAGAATGGGATAACCAATGAGGTTAAACCAACACCTGACACACAATCACAGTAATGTCGTCGGGCTTACCGCCTAAGTGTTCTTCAAAGTTTTGCCGACGGATTTCTCCTTGTTCATAGGCTCGTTGAGCAAACGGTGACCAAATGTCTGGGTCCTGTGAAGCAGCGTAAGCCGCCGAAGCAATTAGGTTGGCTAAAGTGTTGGGACTAACACCTTCAGGAGCATCGGCAAGGATTTGGGCTACTTGCGAAGCGTAAAGGTTGTCCCAGAGACCGTCTGTGCCAAGCACGATGTAATCAGCAGGTTGCACACTAACGCTGTAATTTTGTGCGTCATCGGCACTATCGGCCTCACGAGGTCCTACTTGAAACGGTTGATTATGACGGTGCTGTTGAGGTAAAGTTTGAAACACTACATAGTTTTGACGATACACCACAAGGTCTGAGTCTCCGATTTGGGCAACTTCTAAAATTGGTAAATCTGTGTCCTCCGAAAGTTTGGCTATCAATACGGTGGTGCTACCTTCAGCACGCAAACGTGGAATCACCGTTTCTAAACAAGTTTGAGGAAGCGAACCGAAGTTATAAGAATCGCCGTAGTATTCTCGACACAAACTCATTAGTTCACGAGAGCAATCGCCAGCGTTGATTCCTTTAGAACGCCATGCTCCGACACCATCTGCTACACCGACAGCATTGAAAACCGAGTTGGTTAAAAACCACGCATCGTCACCTCCATCCGAAAGTTTGTCATCACGAGGTTGATTGGCAACACCCATTGTAAGATACGCTTCTCCAGAAGTAGTCATTCTAACAGACCTCCTACGAAAGTTTCGGAATCTTGTAGAGACCAGTTAAGAATGTTGCCGAACCTATCGGCATCAGTTAAGAAGGCAGCATGAACATTATTTTTCTCCTCGTGTCCGTCTTCTTGTTCTGTGTGTCTAAGTTTCCAAGAAGGGTATAATGGTGGTTTTCCCAGCACCATGGACCATTCAAGATTGAACATAACGGGTGCAACCATGTCTTGCATATTATCCCAGTAATCGGGAGGGGTGACGAATCCCCATTCTTGCGAAACCTGTGCGTCTATGACTTTAAAACAAACCCATTTGTTTTTTGTCTCAACTAAGGGAGGGTCTGCATATTTGCCATCTACTATTTTCTTACGCTTTTGGTCAATCAACTTAAATTGTTGGTATCGCAAAAGTAATCGAAAGGCAATTTGGGAAGTAACATCGAAAACATGGAGAAAAATGTCCTTGTGTTCCTTGTTCATACCATACCGGGCTGGGAACAGTCTTGTTGATGATTCAATAGAGGAGTTATAGACCAAGAATCGTGGTATTACAGAAATGTATTCCTGACGAGAATCTTTAGGTTTGAAGGGATAATCAACGTCTCGGTGGTCTGGTATAATGACTTCATCGTTGGTATCACAAATCCAGATGTCTTTATTTTCAAACTGTTCAATTCCGCCAGCGTTGAGAGGGTGACCACGATAACGGATTGAATCTACGCCTATGTTAGACTGATATTTTTCGGCGGGAAGCCCAGATTGTTGTATGGAGTTGGGTGTGTATTCGGATTCACCTAAACCATCAGGATTTATCCAGAACATAGATAGTCATAGTTGCTTCTGATACTTAATTTTACGCCTTGTTTAAGAGGGTGGTTTCACATAGAATAATCATGGTTTCTGTTCAAGTTCGTGGTAGCACACGTCGGTATCGAGATGTTCTGCGTAATACTTACGACCTTCGATGGAATACTGACCAAAGTTGTTATGCTGGCGAAATGGAATTGTCGGAACGACGACTTAAGAATCTGGTCAAGTTTTGTGAACGATTTGGGCTGGAAGTTTGGGTGGCTGGAACACGGTATCAAACTGCGAAATCTGAAGAAGATGATGATGACCCTGACAATTATCGTGTAGAAATCAAGCCCACTCAGAAAAAAGTTTCAGAGTTGGGAGAAACCGGTCGAGAAGTTCTACCTCCTGTGGACAAGTCTGAGACAGAATGGACTGAAGTAATTTTGGAAGCCGATTCAGAAGTGCCTTTTGGCGGTTATCAACGATGGTTTGATGGCACGTTGTTTGAAGAACCCAGACCTGAACAACAACAAGTAGTTCCCACCGTAGCCAAACTTTTGAGACAAGGCTATGAGAACATTATTTTGGAAATGCCAACTGGAGCAGGTAAATCGGCTTTGGCGATGACTATTCCGAAAATGTTTCGAGACTCTAAGAAACCAGCAGAAGAAGGACCCAACTCTTACTTGCTAACTCATCTGAAAGGTCTGCAAGCGCAATATCTTTCGGAAATGCCGTTTATGAAATCGGTTATGGGTCGTGGAAACTACGGCTGTAAGTTGCCTGTGGAAGCAGGTGAACGGGATGCTGAAGTAGTGGAAGCGGCTCTGCAACAAGTTCGAGCAGGTATCTCTGTTAAGTCTAAAGGATGCACCGCCGATGTAGCACCTTGCGTGACTATCAAAGATTTCAAGTGTCCGTATAAAAATCCTCAAAAGAGAACGGGTGATGGTTTGGATTGGTCAGTAGCCCCTGAAAGTCTGTGTGATTATTACGGTTCTTTGACGGAAGCCCAGAACTCAGATTACTTCGTGGCTAACATGGCTTATGCAGCCGCTTTGGGTTGGACACCGATGATGCCACAACGAGAGTTTTTGGTGGTAGATGAGGCACATAATCTGCCCGATGTTTTGGTGGGTGCGTTTTCGTTGGACTTGAGTGAGCGTATGTTGGAACGATTGTTGGGTGTGATGAGTATGCCCCAGATTTTGGAACTCAAGGGAGTAGAACAAACCGTTGAAATGGAACGACGTAATGTCAAAATGGCTGGCTGGAGACCCAAGACAGGAAGTTTCGGTTTGCCCGGTGTGCCAACCATGACAATGGATATGAGCGAAGATATTGTGGGCAAGTGTGCCGCCGTCTGGATAGCCTATTTGGAAGAACTGTATGGAATGCTACAAGGCAAATTGAAACACAATGAGTATGAAGAAACCAAAGATTTGAAACTGGCTATGCGAGTGGCACATCGAATTGAAACTATTGTGGAAGGTCTTAGAAATGACCGTGACAACTGGATTTGGCAAGTAAGTCCAGAGAAAACTTTCGTGAGTTTCAAGTGCGTAGAAATCAAGGACTTTGCTGAAGAACTATTGTTGAACATTGGCCGTCGTCGAATCTTTATGAGTGCGACGATTGGTAATCCCAAAATGTTTGCTGAGGAATTAGGATTGAAGCCTGAGAAAACTGCTTTCGTGAGAGTGGCTTACAGCAGTTTCCCTCTTAAGAACCGACCCATTTACACCAGAGAAACGGGTGGATTGCTGACTCGCAAAGGACAAAGTGAATCTGATTGGAACAAAACGGTGCAACAAATTGCCGAAATCATGGAACGGTATCCCAATCAACAAGGTATTATTTTGCCTTACACCGATAGAATCGAGCGAGAACTTTCACAACGATTGAGTGAACTTAATCGAAAACAAATGCAACGAGTGATTCAACACGACAAATCGGCACACGGCAGGGATGCGGCTATTGATGAATGGCGAACCAGTCGAGGTGGTGTTATTATGTCCACTTATCTGAATCAAGGTTTCGACGGTAAAGAAGCCGCTTTCTGTATTGTGGTGAAACTTCCGTATCTAAGTTTGGGAGACGTGCGAACCGCTAAGAAAATGAAAGCCAATCCTGAATGGTATGTGCAACAAACAGGAATTGAGTTGGCTCAAATGTGTGGTCGAGCAGTTCGTTCTCGCACAGACCGTGGTGATACTTACATTCTGGACCCAAGTTTCTGGTTTCAATACGAGAAAGGTATCGGCAGGGCTTTGAAGAATTATCTACCGAATCATTTGTGTGAAAGCATTGAAAAGCACGAAGGCAAAACCCCGTTAGGTATGCAACAGAAGTTTGAAGTAGTCTGATGACTTAGCAAAGGTGAGCAACATGAAGATAGCAATTGCAGGAAGAATGGCTTCGGGAAAAACGACGTTGGCAAAGGCTTTGGCGAAACATTGGGAAGGTGAGATTTTGTCGTTGGGAGGCAAAGTCAAAGAAGTCGGCAAGGATTTGTTTGGTATGGTTGAAAAGGACAGGCCGTTGCTGCAACAAATTGGAATGAAGATGCGAGAAATCCGACCTGATGTTTGGATTGAGTATCTGGATAGAGAAGCCACCAAGAGAACTTGCGTCGTAGTTGATGATTGTAGGTTTGTAAATGAAGCCCGATGGTTCAAAGATAATGGTTGGCTGTTGGTAAGACTCAACATTGAGGAAGATGTTCAAAAGATTCGTCTGCAAAAAACATATCCTGACGATTGGGAACAACATTGGAACAATCGAAACGACCCATCTGAAACCGAAGTTTCGGAGATTCCTTCGGAGTGGATTCATTATGAGTTGTCAGGAGATGCGGGTATTGAGTCCCTCATGCAAACTTTAGCGAGCCTTTAAATAGTCTAACCGTATCAATGACACTATGAACAACCTTAGAGACTTCCCGTTTCCTAAACCTGACCTTGCGAAACCAGACTTGCAGAAAAGAGTAGGCGATGTGCCGGGTATGTATTTGGGGAAGCCTTCAATTATCTTTAAGAATCCAGATGATTTCGTTATCCAAATGAAATATGACGGTATTCGTGGACTCTTGGGATTCGACTCATCAGGAAAGTATGTGATGGTTAGTCGTAATAACAACGTTTTGGGGTCTCCGAATATCAAACACATTGTTGATTTCAGAGGTTCGGCGGGAGATAAGTTTCCCAAAGGTGTCGTTTTAGACGGTGAAGTTTATTCAGATGAGGTGGGTAAAGGAAAAGCGTTTGCAGATTTTAACGAAATGGGTGGCGTGGTGCGTCGAGAGTCGTCGTATGACCCTCGTGCCGAGTTGATGTATTTCGTCATTTTTGATGCTTACTTCCCTGATGAACCTGATTTGGTTTATAGCGAGCGTATGAATCGTATTCTGAAGTATCACAGTCGAATGACTCCTGCTAATCGCAAGTTGTTCCGAGTGGTTGAACCCGTAGCATCCAGCAAACTAAAACTTCCTCGTGGTTCAAGTGTGGTAAATACTTTGGAATCCGCCCTTGAATACGCAGAAAATGAAGGCTTTGAAGGAATTATGCTTCGTAACCTACGTTTGCCTTACATGGTTGGTAAAGCGGGCAATAGCCTTTACAAATTGAAGTCCTTTTTCGATGATGAGTTTGAGGTTGTCGGTTGGGAAGAGGCTCAAAAGAAAGATGCTGGCACTCCAGTTTGGATTTGTATTACACCCGAAGGTAAAACTTTCAAAGCAAGACCTCTCGGAACTTTGGAAGCACGAAAAAAGTTGTGGAAAAATCGACATGATTATTTGGGCAAGGATTTGACGGTCAGGTATCAAGAACTCGATAAAGACGGCACACCCCGATTCGGAACAGGTGTAGCCTTCCGTGATTACGAATGACCTTCATCTAAGTAAATGCTCCAAGTCATCTCGAAGTCATCAAGTCCGTAGCCTTCTCTAAGAATGGCATTGACTTCATCACGGCTTCGACCATCATACAGAGCCTCATAGTGTATCAGACTTGTAGGTGGGTTGAACTCAGGAAGATAACGCCTTCCGGTTCGAGCGTGGATTCGATATGGTGTTCCTCTTTCGGCAGCACGGTTCAATTTGGTATGTTTTCGCACCCATTTGTAACAGGCTTGTGTAGCCATCTTAATGTTGCCTTTGCCTGAGTTCAAAATAAGGTCTCTAATCAACTCTTGCTCAACATAAGCAAGTTCAATCATGTCGTATTGAAGGTCGTTGTCAATCATTTCTTTCCGAGCCGCAGGGTCATTGATTGCCCGAAACAAAGTCGTCGTCATAGGCACGATAACTTCCTGTAAAGTGAAATCCTTTTCAACAAGGTCAAAAATTGGAGAGATGGGTCCAGCGTTGTAAGGGCGATAACCTGTTTCGCCAAACCAAAGTTCACTAAACTCATAGTCCCAGAAATCTACAAAGTTTTTCCAAACTTGTTTAAGAACTTTGGAACAAGCCTCATTCATTTGATTAACGAGTTCTTCTTGGTTTTCTATCCAATTGAGGGCAGCAACATATTGAGGATATTTGGTAATATCTACACCGGGCAATTCCCATTCGATTAACTGTTCTAAGTTTTCGTGTTCATCAAACGATTCACCAAGAACTTCCTGAAGTTCTGCGAAAGTTGTAATTTTCTGAGGGAGTGTCTCTTCTTCGGATTGCATAATGGCTTGTCCGTGATACCAGTTGAAATAATCTCCAGATTCTAAAGCACGTTCTACGGTGACCAAATCATTACCGAAAGTTCCGGTAAAAGCGTCTAAAAGTTGCTGATTAGAATTGTCCACAGGCCACGGAGCCACAACTGGGTCGAAGAAAACTTGAGAGCCATCGGAACGGAAACCAAAGTTTTCAGGATTGCGAATGTCTCGAACCACGAAACCTTGTGACAACAAGTATCTAAGTAAATCTTGGTAATCAGAGTTCTCTAAGGGCGAAAGTTTGGACCCGTCGTATTTCTCACAGTAGTCGTTAGCGTCGGTGCAAGGAATGGCTTCCATTTCCCAGATAGCATACGGTTGTCCGGTTCGGAACTCACGCAGTAAGTCATCTATCTCATCATCCCAATCGAAATCTTCAGAACTGGTAATCAACTGTCGGCGTAGGCTGGGGTCAATAGTTCCTTGAACAAATGAATAAACTTTCGGTAACGAGGCAGGTTGGTTTCCTGATAAGGCCAATCGTTCAAACAATTCGGCTTGCATCAAATTGACAGCGTATAACTTTCGGTTAAGGCTTCTAACTGGATACTCTGACAAGTTTCGCTTGGGTAAAGCCACTAACTTGTAGTAATGTTTCGGATTGTCCATGTTTTGAAAGACATATCCTGCTTGTCCAGCACCGATGAGCCTACCGAATCTCATGTTTAATACTTCCAGAACTTGTCTCGGTCATCAATTACTTCTACTTCTGCACCGAAAGTTCCTTCTGAGCGTTGGCTGTTCCACCACACTAATCCAACTAATCCAACCGTAATCAAACCAGCACTTGCCAGATTACGGATTAGTAAGTTTTCAGATTTGAAAGCAACGGCTCCAGATGAGGGTCCTTCTAAATCCACGATGCCCATGTATCCCATTTCTCCGAGTGCATCTTGTAAAGCAAACCAATCTACACCTGCTTGATTGACTAAACTTCCGTCGGCAGCGTTGGTGTTTTGACCTGTTTCACGAGTAATTGCCATAACATCCACACCGGGGTTGCTACGAGACATGGCTTCAATCAATCCTTGTCGGTTAGGGAAAATCAAAGTTCTAACTCGATTGTGGATAACTTTGCGACCTGTTTTGGTGTCCAACTGTTGATGAGGATAAACCAAAAATTGCACCACTCGTTCATCGGTGTCTCGGCTGTTGATAAACTCGCCACAAATGTCGGTGGATGAAAAGTATTGACGACCTGTGTAAATCTTGCCGTCTTTGAGTGGGTGGCTGTGAATAGTCCACTTACGGTTGGTTAAACCATTTTTGACAGCATCTTGAGCCGCTTTAGTAGTAGGATTGACTTCGATACGAGATTCACTACCGAAACTGGGTTCACCGAGTTCATACTGTCCATCTTTTTCATAAACGTAGCACATCCATTCTCGTTCTTCGTGCGTGTTATCTGAATAAGTTTTCATGTCTTCTAAAGCATCGGTAGAAAACATATTGAACTCTTTTTGCCATTCGCTCACAATAACACCTGAGTAGTCATGGTTGTTTCTGATACTTAAAGACTTTTCTACAAACTTGAGCGAACCTTTAAATAGTCTGGTCGGATAGGCACTAACATGGCAACAGTTCGATGGTTGAATACAGATACTGGAGAAACCAAATGGGGTGCTGACGATTTGTATCGTGAAGGAGATTCTTCATGGGTGCCAGTCTGTCGCATTAAGATGCCAAACGGTGGTGTTCGAGAAAACACTATGGAAAGTTTTTACACTTGGATTGACAGCAATTTTGCTATGATTAGGCTGGATAGCACCAAAAGCGTGGGCATGGTCACCATGAACGGTGTAACTATGGACGTGGCTCAGAAAGAGTTGTTTTACAATGTTTTGTCTCGGTATGAGTATTTGATGGCTGAACCGTCATTCCCTGTAATCAATGTATTTTACAAACCATCTCCGATTCAGGAATGGCCTGAACGAGAAATGTGGTTGGAAGCCAAGAAAACTGATGATGATACTACTGACGAAACCTCCGAAGGTGGAGAAGGCAACAATCCTAAGCCCAGTAATCGAAAGCCTCGCATCAATCCATTCAAGAAACCTAAGAAGGGGAAGGGAAAACCTGTTCCCGGCCCGGGACCCATGCCTGATGACCCTCCACCATTCCCCGGCCCAGAGCCATTTTTGGATGACATTTCTGATGACACACCCATTAGTGAATACATGGACACTCAACCATCACCCGATGGAATCCCAATGCCCGACTCCGATGGAAAACTGCCCGGTCAAGGCAAAGGAACACCTCAAGAACAAGCCGCTAAACAAAAGGGCATGGAAGATGCTATGAAAGCAAAGGCTGAACAGAAAGCCAAGATGGAACAAGGAGCGCAGAAAGCCAAAGAAGGCAAAGATGCGGCTCAAGATGCGGCTGGAACAGGTGGTGAATCTGGTGGTCAGCCCGGTGAAGGAGCAGGTGGAGAACCCGGTGACGGTGCCGATGGTGGCGAAAGTGGTGAGGGCGGAGAATCTGGTGAACCCGGAGAGTCTGGAACAGGAGATAGCGACGGAGACGACGGTAGTGGGGGAGAAAGTTCCTCAGAGAAATCTGACGACTTGGGAGAATGTGCTGAAGCAGCGAGAGATGCCGTAGATGGCGCACGTCAATGCTGTGAAAATGCAGACTCAGAGTCTCAAAAGGATTGTGATATGGCGGAACAAGCCAAGCAAGATGCTCAAGATGCTCTCGATGCTTACAAAGAGGCGGTCTCGCAAGCCGAGCAAAACGATGAGTTGAGTTCTGGTGAAGCCGAGGCACAGAAAACAAAGGCCGATGCTTTGAAGGATGCGGTGGATGCTATGCAACCCGGTGAACCTACGTCGGCCACAGGTATGGCAGCCCAAGAAGCCGAAGCCCATAATGAAGCAGCCCAAGAATCTGCTAACGAAGGTGAAACTTTAGAATCTGTGGATGAAGCGATGGCTGCTAAAGAAGCCGCCGACCGTTGCGATGAAAAAGCCAACCCTCGTGATTCTCAAGACCAAGCCAATGCACGTCGAGCCGATGAAGCCGCTGCTGAGGCTTTGGAAACTGCTTTAGAAGAAGTTCAAGATTCAGAAGATTATGATGGCGGTTTAGAAAGTATTCTACAAGAAAACTTAGAGGAAGTGGAACAACGGATGTCTGACCGAGACAAATGTATGGAAACCGCAGAAGAAAGCAAGAAATCATCTGAACAGTCGAAAGCCAACGAATCAGAAGGTGAAAATGCAAAACAAGATGCTCTGGAGGCCGCTAATTTGGCAGAACAAGCCTTTGAGGAACAGAATCCTTCGGATGATGCTCACAGAGAAGCAGTAAGTGAGGCCATTGAAGAGGCTTTGGAAGCCATAGAAAACCTTCCGTATGAAGATGAAGAAACTGAGGATGCCAAAGACCGTTTAGAACGATTGCAGCAAAAGCAAGAAGTGAACGACACAATGGCTAATGAAAAGTGGGGTATCTGGAATCTGGATGAACGCAGTTGGGTCGAAGTCGTCGGTGGTAAGCCATTACAGTTTGATGACGCTCAAGAAGCCAGAGATTGGCTAAATGCTCGTGGAGGGATGATTTGATGAGTCGTGGTGAAGTTAGAGTCTATAAAGATGATAAAGAAGAAAGTTTCGAGAACTCAGGCTTGCCTGATGAGATGCAAGATGCTTACGATGAAGGTTGGGACCAAGGCATGAGCCAAGAACAACAACTGGCAAGTATGACGGAAGAAGATTACGAGCGAAAGTTAGGCGAAGCCACAAGGATTGTGAACTTTAACGGTCTAATGACGCTGTTTGAAAAGAAAGATTACAACGGTAAAATGACTGAATACGTGATTTCTCAGATTCAATACGGATACGCCCCACCGACTTTGGGAATTGGCTATGAGGTCAATCTCATTGACTGGGTTCAAAATCCTAATCCTGAACAGTATGTAGTGGTGTCCTCGAAAGAGTTAGTGCCTGAGTTTATGGCGGCTCCGAGTATTGCGGCTGCACAGTTTCATTGGACTTTGTTTCTTCGCAAAGAAAACCTTGAAATGTTTCAACCAGACCCTGCGATGGCCGAAGCACAATTGGAATTAGCCAAAGATTTTGAAATGCTGGGTGAGATTGCCGAACTGGACCTTGGAATAATTGACCCTGAAACTTTGAGACAGTATTTGGGTCGAGAGGTTCTAATCAAAGGTCGTGGAGAATTGTATGTTCGACCGGATACTGGAGAACTAATGAAAATGGAAAGTCCAGAAGTTGGTTGGAAGAAAGTAGAACGTATGAAAGTTATGGGTCAAAAGATGTCGGCCACACTATCTAATCTGGTTTTGTTGGCTAACGAAAGTCCCAAAGTTTCACTTGTATCAGAAAGTGCAACCCAAGTTGTGCTGGAATCCTCAGATTCTAAGAAACTTTCAAAAGCATTAGGCAAGGTTTTCTCAGTAGAAGTTTCAGGCGACACAATCACAGTTGAGTATTGAGGTGGCAGAATTGCCCGTTGATGCACAAAAATTGTTGAACTGGATAGTAGAAAGTGACAACCTAAATGATTTTGAAATGATGGGAATGACCATAATGGGTGGCCGTGAGAATCCCGCAGGGAAGTTTCCTCAACAACAAATGGCCGTATATCCTAAAGATGTCTCTCGTCGAAGCATTCTGAGTAAAGGGATTTCTGGTTTAATCAAACAGATTGCTGATGGCAAACTTGGGGTTCCAATACTTCCGGAACGTTTGCCAACCCTAATCGTGTGCAAAACTGATGCAAGCCAAAAGATAATCGAAGTAGCAAAATGGGAAGATACCGAGGATTGGAGTTTTAAGATTGACAATTATTGGATTATAGCAGAATGGGATAATTCTCAAGAACCAGAAAACAAGTTTCAATGGGTAGTGGTGTTACCACGAAGGGGCATGAAAAACGCCAACTCTGTAAGATACATACAACCTGTATCGGCTGGAGAACTCAGCATGGATACAGAGATAGAAACGGCACTTAACGGAATGATGGCCTATCTAAACGGTGGAACTTCTCATGGCAGTATTACTTATCATCTGGCTAAAATCAACTTTGCGGCTCTGAAAACCCTCTCGTGACCGAAAATTGTCCTGTGGTTCAACTTTATATGGGTGATTCGCCTATGGTGAATTACGCTCCCAGCGAGGTGATGTAGCAAACGAACATGACAACCATCGAAAATCGAGTCAAATGCGATTCTTTAAGTAGGTGATTGCCCATACTAAGTTTGCCCACAACACAAAACTTGGGGTCTAAAAAAACTGAAAACAAATGGTGAAAAATATGAGTGACGTAGAAGCATTTTTGAATGAACTTGAGACAATTAACGATGAACGAAAAGCCGAGCGTGCCGCATCCCGTGGCCCTCGCACAGTCTATGAGGTAATCAAGCCCGAAATGGGTAAGGTTTATCAAGGCTACACGCTGGTTTCCTTTAACGAGACTACCAGCCCTCTTGGTTCTGAATCAATTTGTCTCCGCCTTGTTGCCCCCGGTAACGATGGAGAAGCAGAAGCAGGTCGTCGTGTCAAGTTCTATGTGAACGGATACGAGAAGCAAGACTTTGAACGATTTATCGGTCAAAACAACCTTGTGACCAAGAACGACGAAGACGATGGTAGCACATACCACCTTCCAATCAAGTTGGATTTCCTTCGCAAGATGAACGACTCCCAGAAGAACGCTGGTCGAACCTTCAAGAGTTTCCACGGTATCATCCGTGATGCTGACTCTGCTGCGCTTCGTGAAGCACTTCCTGAAGTCCCAGAGGACCAGACAACTTCTGAGCCATACGTTGCTCCTGTTGTCGAAGAGTGAACCGATTCAGGCTTGTCCTGAGTCTTTGATTCGCCCCTGTTCCACTACGGCGTGCGTAGCATTTAGGTCCCTTCAAGGTTCCTCGTTGCGCCAAGCCGGTGAGTCGGGCTTCGGCTTCGATTCGTAAAACTTGCGACTACGGTATCTCTTTGGTATTGCTCCCTCTGTGGGTGGTATCGAGGTGGATGCGTCATGGGTGGCAAGGTAATGGGTTCAACCAACTGGCGACTTACTCACATCGGTTGCCGGCGTGAGCGTGTCTCTTTGAACTCGGCGGAACTCCCTTCTGGGGATTGCTGACGACCAATTATGTGTTGTAGCAAGACGGTGCGATGGTTTATGAAGGTGATTGGACATAGTTTGAACATGAGTTTCTGGAGGTGCAACAAGAATGTTGCCGATTCCTAATGAAATAGTGGAGTTTGTCTCCGATACTGTGAAAGGTTATCGAAACATCAACGCTGACATCGGTAAGATTTACGCCGCCAAAATTGCGAATCCAACTCTGTTGAGTGGTTCGGGCGTTTGTCTCAAGATGGAAGAGGGTCCTTTGAATCCTAAGAAACCTGTGGCTAACGAATCAGTAATTCGATTCACGCTAAGTGACGGACAGTATTCTGTTGAATGCTTGGCTCACAACGGTCCTGAATTGGGTCGGTTAATGGGTTTGCATAGGATTGGTTGGAACGTGGATGGTTCTGATTGGTTAGGCGACGTGTTGATGTTGCTAACTGAAAGTGTTCGTGACGGCAAGCAAGTGGAAGTCTCTGGTTACTATGAGATGTTCGGTCGAGACAAAGTTTTCGTAGTCAAAACGGTAAGACCTGCTGAAGCACGAACTGACAGTCAGATGACTGATGAACAGTTTGAAAGTTTCATTGAGTTGTGTCGTGACGCAGGACCCGGATACCGACCTTTGGAATTGATGATTCGTGATGATACTCTGTGGTCTAAACTGTATGCCGACTTACCGATTAAGTATGCTACTATGCTATTCTGTCTCAGCCCACAATCGAAACAGGACATGATGCACATTGGCATTGTAAGTAGCATGGGTGAAGGTAAAGACCACTTGTTGGAAACCGTCATTGAACCGTTAGTGCCTTGTGGCGTAGCCTCAACAGGAAAACTTTGCACGATTCCGGGGTTATTCGGAGCCATGAATGGTGAAGACTTGAACTCTATTGAACTCGGTCTGATTCCCAAGATGGATAACGAGCGTATTGCTGTTTCCGAGTTTCAAACATGGAGTCAAGAAGTATTCGGTGAACTGATGAATGTTTTGGCTAACGGCAGTTTCACGATGCAGAAAGGTCAAGTTGATACCAAACGAACTGCTCGAACCAATTTCTTGTTCTTAGGCAACCCGCCGAGAGACTGGAAGAAGGGTGATGAAAAGTTAGGTATGTTGGGTGCATTCGGTGAATACACGTATCAATTGATGAGCCGATTGACTTTGATTTTCGCCAGAATGTCGCTGACCGATGGTGATGATACTGATTATCTGATTGAAGACAAAATCATGGACTCTATGAACGGAGTGTATAAAAAAGAAGACTTCAACGAAAACCTCAATATGTGGAGAATCTTTTTCCGTGAATACTTGCGATATGTTTCGGCTTTAGACCCTAACTACGACGGTTTGCGAAAACAGATTCGTGATACCATGAATCAAATTAAGGGCGACCCAGTATTCAAAGCGGCTTTCTTGGGTGGAGGTCGTGCAACTCGTGACTTCCGAAAGTTCCAAGAGTTTGTGAATCTGTGCAAAGGCTTTGCTCGATTGAATGGTGAACGAGAAGTTTCAGAAACAAGTTTGTGGCACTCTCACAAAATCTTCATGGAAAGCATGGCAACGCTGGAAGGTGATGCGGGATGGAAACACATTATCAACGGTGCAAATGAAAGAATCGCTATGCTGTATGGCAAGTTGTGGAATGAGAAGAAAGATGGTATTTACGAGTCATTGAAAGAGATGATGGACGTAGTGTCGTTTAGTGAAAAAGAATGGGATGAGTTAGTCAATCTAAACTACATCAATCCGAATGGAAACAAGTTCAAAGGCAAATGGTCTTCGTGGGTTGAAATTATTGACCTTGATGCACAGCCTTAAGTAGTTGATAGGAGCATGAGGAAACATGGATGTAGCCACGACACAACGGGCATTAACAGCACTTCAATTGTTGCTGACTCGTAGTGTATCTATGACGGCAGCGACTCGATTGGCTCGCACAACTCCGAAAACACTCAAAAGTTATTTGGCCTTGAAAGGTATCAAATGGAGTATCAAAAGAGGTCGTTTCCGAATTGACAAAACGGCGGCACAGAAAAGGTTTGAGTTTTTGAATCTAATGTTGTCAGGCAAGTCAGCCACAGGCGCAGCCAAAGAATTAGAAACCACCGTCAAAACCATGAGTCGTCAAACTTTGCCAGATTCATCAGGTGGAGAGCAACCGATTATTGTTAAAGACGGCGGTTCTTGGATTCCTAACTTTTTGAAGATTGAAAACTATTCATTGGTGTTTTACGGAGGCATCACAGGTTTCGAGGGAAAGACTCTCGGAAGAAATGTTCAGAAAGGACCCGCAGCCAGCATTGAAGAAGGTGAAGAAGATTACATGGACATCTGGTGGCAAGTAGATTTTGAAACTTGGAGAAGCACGTTGCCCGCTAATCAAGCGGCTGAGTTTTGGAAACCACAAGTGATGCAACAAGTTCGCAGACAACTTGAAAGTTTAGTCGTCTCGGACCCGACGTTGGCAGGGAAGTTTCTGGGTAATGCCAAAGTTTCAACCCATGCTGCCAGCACAGGTCGAGCAGGTGCAACTGGAATGCCAGTCAGTAGATTGGAACAGATTTTGGAACGCTATGAAGTCAAAATAATGAGTGATGTCAGTTCAGGCGTGGATGACAATTTGGTGTTTCGACCTCCTGAGTATGTGTTTCGCACAGAGTTGCCTACCGATGACAGTTCTGGAAACTTTCAAGTGATGTTTCTCAATAAAGATGAAATCGTCAGTTATCCTGTGCGCCCAGAAATAATCTCTGTGAAACACAACCTTAACGATGAAGTAGTTTAGAGGGGAAGTTGAAAGTCCAATTCAGGACTGGCACAGCAAAAGTGGAAACCAAAAGGCTGTCCTTGACAAAATACTTGAGCGATTCTTGGATTTCAGGTTTGCCTAAAACATACACATCTTGATTTTGTATCAGCAAGAAAACATTACCGTTGGTGTAAATGAACGAAGGCTGATTGGATTTAGCCGATAAACCCACCGAAAGTGTAGCCTTACCACGAATGTAATCGAACCAATCTTCTGGAGAAAGAATCTTTTCGTTAGATGAAGTTTCAATACGATAAGTCATAGCAGGGTTAAGCACCGAAACTTTCCAATTGACATCTGCAACTGTCCAGTAATCTGGAGTGTAATACAATTCTTCTCTGATTTCTTTTTCCCGTTGGCGTGGGTCCATGACTTTTCCCTCACGAGCGTCGTCAAGCCATTCATAGTAATTTTTAGCGTCAGGGTTTGAGTGCCAAAAAGTAACTCCCACGTTTTCCATGTAATCAAACTCTCGATTTTGAAGGTCCACCGCACCGGGATATTCTTGGTCAAGTTGTTGCCAAACTTTCACTTCAGCAAACGGATATTCTGGAATCAAAGGAGGAGGGTCAGTTGAAAAAACTTCTTGGAAAAAGATGTCCAAATCTTCGTAAAACTCATCCCTCATAATAAAAAATGTAGTTACTCTGATACTTAAAGATTCAGGCCCACAACTTTAAATAGGTGCTTGACTGTAATCAAAACATGAGGCTTCGTAACGTAATCGGATTGTTTGACGGGATTTCATGTGGACAAATGGCTTTGAAGAAGGCTGGAATCGAGTATGACCAGTATTATGCTTCCGAAATTGACAAGTATGCGATGAAAGTTACGCAACAACAGTTTCCCAACACAATTCAATTAGGGTCCGTAACTGATTGGGAATCATGGGAATCACCCTTCTTCCATATTGATAATGTTGATTTGGTGATGGGTGGAAGCCCGTGTCAAGGATTTTCGTTGGCAGGTAAGCAATTAAACTTTGATGACCCACGAAGCAGTTTGTTCTTTGAGTTCTTAGCCATTGTTAAACATTTCAAACCTAAGTATTTCCTATTGGAAAATGTAAAAATGAGGCAAGATATTCAAGATGCTATCTCGAAAGAACTGGGTGTTGAACCTATTCTTATCAATTCTAATTTGGTGTCGGCTCAGAACCGACGAAGGCTTTATTGGACTAACATCCCTAATGTGAAACTTCCCGATGACCGAGGTATTACTTTGGAATCAATTCTGGAAATCCCTGCGGAAAAGGGTATTACCGTTAGACCCAAGAGTAAATGTCTTCGAGTAGGTGGCCGTCAAAGTTATGACCGACATGAATGGGACAGTATTGATAACACGCACTCACGAAAACTAACGGTGTTGGAGTGTGAACGCCTTCAAACATTACCTGATGGCTACACCGAAGGTATTTCCAATACTCAACGATACAAAACTCTCGGAAACGGGTGGACTGTGGACGTTATTGCACACATCTTTGAACACATGGAGGACTCACCTTGAGACTTAGAAATGTTCTGGGATTATTCGATGGAATAAGTTGTGGACAACTGGCCTTGCACCGAGCAGGTATTAAGTTCGATAACTACTACGCCAGCGAAATTGACAAATATCCGATTAGCGTTACTCAAAGGAACTTTCCCGAAACTATTCAATTGGGCAACATTCTCGATTGGGAATCATGGGATTTAGAAAACATTGATTTGATTATGGGCGGAAGTCCGTGTCAAGGATTTTCATTAGCAGGTCAAAGATTGAACTTTGATGATGACCGCAGTAAGTTGTTTTTTGAGTTTGTGAAAATCATTAAACATTACAAACCAAAATACTGGCTACTCGAAAATGTCAAAATGCGAAAAGATGTTGAGGAAGCAATCAGTTCGGAACTCGGTGTTGAACCCATTCTTATCAATTCTGGGTTGGTTTCGGCTCAAAGCAGAGACCGCTTGTATTGGACTAACATCCCCGACATAACTTTGCCAGAGGACAAAAAGATTTACCTGAACAGTATTTTGGAAACTTTGCCTGAGTCTGAAATCAGAGGTGGAAACTTGACAGAATACTTCAAACACAAAGAAGGGAAACTTTCACCCAGAGGGCTGTGCCACATTGGAACTGCTGACTTGAAAGGTATTGACTCTTTGAAAAGGGTGTATCATCCCGACGGCAAATCTCCAACATTGACAACCAGCATGGGTGGGCATCGTGAATCGAAAGTTTCAACGAGTGAAACCACTTGGAGAAAGGTTACTCCGTTAGAATGTGAACGATTACAAACTTTGCCTGATGGCTACACCGATAATCTCAGTAATACTCAAAGATACAAAGCCATAGGTAATGGCTGGACTGTGGACATTATCGCCCACATCTTTGAACACATGGAGGACTCAGAATGAAAATTAGAAATGTTTTAGGATTGTTTGATGGAATAAGTTGCGGGCAAGTGGCTTTACAGCGTGCTGGTATTGAACACGACCAGTATTATGCTTCCGAGATTGATAAGAATCCGATTAAAGTAACTCAAAAGAATTGGCCTAAAACCGTGCAACTGGGAGACATTACCAAGTGGCGTGATTGGGACTTAGAAAACATTGATTTGATTATTGGTGGTAGTCCGTGTCAAGGATTTTCAACCGCAGGTCGGCAACTTAACTTTGATGACCCACGCAGTAAATTGTTCTTTGAGTTTTTGGATATTGTAAATCATTACAAACCGAAGTATTGGTTGTTGGAAAATGTGGTAATGAGTGAGGATGTGCGAGATGCTATCTCGGCAGCATTGGGTGTGGACCCTGTGTTTATCAACTCCAATCTGGTATCGGCTCAAAATCGAAAGCGATATTACTGGACTAACATTCCTGATGTAGAACTTCCAGCAGACCGTGGTATCAAACTTTCAGACATTCTGGAATCGGATGATTATCCAAATGCAGCCAATGTAGTTGGCCGAAGATTGAATGCCGACGGAGTTCGTAAAGACTATGACAAGTCTGTGCCAATTACTCAATGCCTACAAGTGCGAAAGGATTCGACGAAAGTTCCTTGCTTGACCACAGTTTCAAAGGATGCAGTAGTTAGTCGTTTGCCACATGGTCGGTATCGAGATGCTTACGAAAGTCCTGTTAAAGATGATTGGAGAGATTTCACTAATCTGGAATGTGAACGACTTCAAACCTTGCCAGACGGATACACGGAAGGTATTGCTGAAACTCAACGTCGTCGAGCCATCGGAAATGGTTGGACTGTGGATGTGATTGCTCACATCTTTGGATTTATGAAGTAATTGTTTATATGGGTGCTACGGAATAGAGTAGTTACACAACAGGTGATACAGAATGGATGAACAAACACAGATTTTAATTGGACTCGGCGGATTGGCTATTACAGCGATTGGTGGCTGGTGGCTCAAGAACCGTGGTAACGCAGTTACCAAGATTGCAGACAAACTTGAAGATGTGGTCGAAGATTTGACAGGCAAAGACATTGAACTTGATGATGTGGTCTCGGATGTTATGGATTCTGTGGAAGATGTAGTCGAAGAGGCTTCGGAAGAAGTCATGGAGGCTCTGGAAGAAGGAGAAAGCGTTTCGGAAGCACTTGAAGAAGTGGCCGACGACGTGGTTGCCGATGTAGCCGATGCTGTGGATGACCTACAAGACCGCCTTTCTGGTCTCAAGGTTGCAGAACTCAAAGAACTACTCAAGTCAGCAGGGTTGCCTGTGTCTGGAAACAAGTTGCAGTTGATTGACCGACTCACAAAGGGTCTCGACAACAAGCATCTGTTGGATGTTCTAAAAGGAAATTGAAACGGGAGGTGAAATGATGGATTGGAAAAAGATTGGATTTGGTGCAAGTCTCGCTTCTATTTTGGGAAGTATCGCTATTTACTTTGCTCACGATGAGAACCTCGGTATCTTTGTCGGCCTTTGGGCTTCGGCATTGTTGCTTCTAAGCGACCGACTCTCAGAAATGACTGAGTGAACGCAAGTAGCACGTTGGTAACATTGTTGAGTAGCCGTCAGGCTACACACCCTCCGGATAGGGGAGAACAAACCGTAGGTTTGGTCGGGGAAAGGTTGTCCCCGTTGCCCAGCAACAAGTGATTCGGCTGAGAATCGCAAGTGAGGCTTTAAGTAGTTGAACCGCCAAATGAAACCTATGGCTGGTTATGTTGCTATTTCTGAATCAGAAATGTCTGATTTTATGAATGCTATCGGCTTTACCGAATTGTCGGTGGAACAACGAGGCAGTTTTGGGCGCAGACCTATCAAGGAACGTGTGTATGAAACGCCTGTTGGGGCTGGCAGAATCCGTGTTTATTCCAGCGTGGTTGGACCTACTACCAGAGACCGTGGCAAAGATGCTATTCGGGTTCAGTATTGGGTCGGAGACCAGAAAGTTTATGGTGCCAAAAGAGTGCATCGAACACAAAACTGGCGTAAGAACCTGTTGCAGCGAACCGAAGAGATTCGAGAAAGTGCGGAGTCAGGACCCTTGAGTCGGATTCCAAAAGACAGTCGTGGTGACTTAATGACCGCCCGAAGGGGTCGGTTAGCCCATGAACGATTCTGGGGTAGTGTGAACTATCCAGAACTTCGTGAATCCAGACGTTTTGAAGCCGTTTCTGTGTTACCACGAGGACTCAAGACTGACAAGATTACTGACAGAGTGATGGCAATTCAATACATGATGGATGACAGCGAAAAGCAACAGAAACTTTTGAAGTTGCAGACGGCTCTCAAAATGGGTTTGATTACTGAAGATGAGATTTTGGAGTCATTAGAACGAGCCATGAGTATGAACGCTGAATCCAATGTGGAACGCAAGACTGAAAAGGAAGAACTCATTTTAGAACATTTGAACAATAATCGACAAACCAGCAAATACGATGGAAAGTTAGAGAACACCGAAGGTGGCATTGTCGAATTACTGGGAATTACTCGTTCAGGAGTTTCAAGAACTCTCAGAAACATGGAGTCTAAAGGTTTGATTTACGCTCGAAACTTACACGTCCCCGGCGGTCGTAGAAAGGTTCAATGTTGGTATGTGGTTGGTTCAGGAACTGACCGTGGATTTGGTGCTGAAGGCGAAGAACTTGTTTCTTGTCCCAAATGTGGTTATGAACCATCTATTGAGTATGAGTTAGGTGATGCTTACTGCTACACTTGCGAAGTCAAAGTTTATGGACAAGATGTTTCGGAACACAATGATTGTGATTTAAAAATCATGGATGAAGACGCAATTAACGAAGAGTATGACTTTTGGTTATACGAAAATCACCCAGATTTTTGTCCTGCTGGTTGGAATCCAGACGAAGATTTTGAAGCCGAAAGTTTCAAACCTCCTGCTTCAGCAATTGCGGCTGCCAAAAAAGGATTAGCCCAACGTAAGAAATGGGGTCGTGGTGGGCTGAGTCCTGCCGAAGCCAAATCACAGGGTATTGATTCTGGAGTAACTCGTGCCAGAAAAATTGCTTCTGGAAAAGTTTCAAAGCATGATGTTCGTCGAATGTCTGCTTTCAACCGACATCGAAAGAATAACCGACCTGAAAAGAAAATGCCAGATGGTGGACCCACAGCCGGAACTATTGCTTGGAATCTTTGGGGCGGAACTTCTGGTGTGAACTGGGCTAAGAAAAAGTCAGCAAACATGAATGCTGAAGAACAAGGATGTGGATGCAAAAATTACACACCCGATTTCAACCGTGAAAGACCAATGCTAACAGATGATGACGAACAAGCCGTTATCGTTCCGATTACTTGTGATGATTGCGGAAATAAAGGAGAAACGGTGTATCTTCATGGCTACAACGAATATGACGATTCTAATCTAAAATGGTTTGATGCTGAAGCCTCTGATTCTTACGACAACTTGGCACATCAAGATGAGATGGCACAAGAGGCTTACGAAGAGTATGTTGAAGAGTTAGACCCTGAAACAGATTACCCACCGATGTCTTTTGAAGAATGGTATGAACAAACAATGGCTATTTATGACACTCCAGAATACGACCAGTATTTAGAACAACAATACCTTCAGATGCAAGAAGATGCAAAAGAACTGGCTCGATTGGAAGCATTAGAAAAGAATGCTGAGTCTGAAGATTACGGCGTAGAACCACGTTGGATGTGAGGCTATGAGGGCTTTTGAGAATTGTTTAGTTTGCGGTGCTTCAACCGAAAATACTCATTCGGCACGTCGAGGTGCTGATGCTTTGGTTTGTGGTAGTCAATGTTACAGACAGGCTTCTCGAAACTTTAAGCGAAATATGAGTGGATACAAAGTGGCTCGTCTTGTTGATTTGTTGGCTCAGATGGGCGAACCAGTAACCGCAGCAGAATTGTTAGGCCGTTATCGTGAAACTTACGGTCGTTCTGGTCAATTGACTATTGGAAATAGTGTGGCTCTTACTTCACAATTGGTGCCGATTGTTAATCCTGAAACTATTCGGGTTGATAAAAGCAAGAAACCATTTACGTTTGAGTATGTGGGTGGAACAACCATTGGTGAATGGCTGAAACCCAGTATGCGTGCTAAATATGAATCCGTAAGTTTTAGGTCTGAAGCCTCCTACAAAAATCTTGGTGAATATGCACCCACCGAAAGGATTATCCAACGGTTAAAGGATTCAGGCGTTTGGGAACTTGGGAACACATACGAAGATGACGGTCTGCAATACATTTGGTGGGCGACTGTTAAAATTGAGGATGGAACATTGGTTCCTGCGTCTTTACCGGATGACTTCTTAGCAGAGGACTTGATTAAGTTAGTTCTGCTTATAGATGACCGAAGAGACCACCCAAAGTTGGGTAGATTGGCTGTGTCCTATGACTTGGATGAATGGGAGGATGAAGACCTGACCCAACTTGGTAAAGAACTCACCATCATATTTGAAAATAATGGAATGTTTCAATCGGATGACTTTTTGGAGTATGGAGGTATGGGTGATTATTTTGATGTGCATTGGGGTGATTTGGTTAATCACTCTTGCGCCGATAACGCAAAGTTTGACATCTACGAAGAGGATGAAGGTCAAGGTCTCATCACTATGGAGTGTATGGAGTGTGGAAGAACGGCAACTTTCAGACAAGAAACTCCATACGAAGGACCCAGAAATGCTGAAACTTTTGGAGCAGAATCAGATTCTTATGAATGGGAATGGGACATGATTGAGTATGCACCCACCGAATTGATTAAGAAACGATTGAAGGATGCTGGATTTAGCATGACAAGCGTTGGAACAACATACAAGGACCAAATCGTCGAGTTTTACGAGCCACAACTGATAGCCCCAAACGGGGTTGTGTTGGAGGTCTGTTTGAGTCAAAACGAAGAGTTCAAGGGATTTTCAAGATTGACATTTTTTGAAGACGACCACTCTGGGGACGTGGGTAAGGTTCCTGACATAGACTGGAACAATTGGCATTGGAATGGACTGTTGAAGGGAGAAGATTGGGTGGAAAGCCCTCAAGGGGACTACTATCAGGTTTATTGGGAGGGATTATACGACGAATGGAAACACGGACACAACTGCGCTGATAACGCAAAGTTTGACATCTACGAGGATAATCTCATCGTGATGGAATGTGTGGAGTGCGGAAGAACTGCAACCTTTGAACAAAAAACTCCATACGAAGGACCCAGAAATGCCGAAACTTTTGATGCTGAAGATGAACTTGATGTTTCAGTTGGTGACCGTGTTCGCAGTTATGATTTTGTTCTTCCCGACGGAACTTTGATTCGAGATGATTGTTACATGGAAGGTCGAGTGACCAAGATTGCACCTGTGGATTGGTGTGGTGCAGAATGCGACCATTATTACATTTTAGTGGACAAAATCGTTAGAAATGGAGAAGAACTTTCGGAACGTCTGCCCGGAGTAGATATGGTTTATCCTCCAGTTAGTGAAAGTTACTTAGAGATTATTTCAAAACCAAGAAGTGGTAACATGGAAGAGATGGATGCTGAAACTGATGAATACAAAGGCCCTTTTGAAGTCGAAATCCGAAGGCCGAATGGTAGTAAAGCCAGTTGGAGGAAATATGAAAATTACCGACAACTGATTGATGCTTTGGAAGCGATTGTATCAAACCGTTACACGCCTTATGCCATTGATGTTTTTGCGACAAATGTTCCTTACATTAGTGGTTTCACAGCGATGGGTCCTGTGACGGATTATCGAAAGTTTCATTTGGCGACATGGAAATATGGTAATTGGGAATCTGGTCCTTGGGCTGAATACTTACCGAGTGGCGCAGAGTGAAGTTTAAGTAAGTGCTTGTCCATATCCTAAACATGGACTACGAAGCGTATATTGCTCGTTTAGAGGCGGAGTGTGCGGAAGCCTACGCTATTGTAGAACAAGCCAAAGCCAAAGGCTTAGACCCACGACTTTCCGTAGAGATTCCATTGGCTTCTGACCTTGCTGACCGAACTCAGAAACTTTTAGAGTTCTTACATCCTCGAAACACGGCTGCACAGATTCGAGAACTTACTCAAGAAAACGATGGCAACCGTGAAATGGTAGCCATTCAGATTGCTCGTATTGTAGCGGCTGAAAGTTTAATTTACGGTGAGAACCAAAAATGCCCTGCGTGTAAGGGTTCAGGCAAGAATGCTCAAGTATCTTGGAAAGAAGTGCCGTGTGAAAATTGTGAAGGCACAGGAAAAGTCATTGGCTTTGATTCAGAGGTCGTTGGTAAGGCAGACTGGAGAGATACTCTCAAGACGTATGAAACAGAGGCTCTAAAGGGGTCTATGGCGATTGGAGCCAGTCGGATGGCAACTTGTATGTATCATGGCATTTGCGCTGGTCTGGCGGTGCTTACAGAAGGTATTCTGGTGGCTCCGTTGGATGGAGTGGTTTCATGTCGAATTATTACGAATGCTGACGGTAGCGAATCGTTGGCGGTCAATTATGCTGGTCCAATTCGGAGTGCGGGTGGAACTGGTCAAGCGTTGAGTGTTTTGATTGCAGATGTGCTACGTCGTGATTTCGGATTAAAGCCACCACAAGTGACGTTTAATGAAGTGGAACGCTACAAAGAAGAAGTTTCTAAATACAGTCGTGGATTACAATACCGACCCTCTAATCCTCAGTTAGAAGTTATTGCGGGCAATTGTCCTGTTTATGTTGATGGAGAAGGTGTAGGTGGAGAAGTGACTGGTCAGCGAGACCTTGAACGTGTGCCGACCAACAAAGTGCGAGAAGGAATGTTGTTGGTTATGTGTGAAGGTTTGGTGTTGAAAGCCCCTAAGATTCTGAAGTATGTGGAACAATTGGAAATGGATGGTTGGGACTGGCTTCGAGATTTCGTCAAGACTGGTGGTAAATCGAAAACCATTGAACCCAGCGAAAAATACATGGCCGATGTTTTGGCTGGTCGCCCTATTTTTGGATTGCCGATGAAAGTTGGTGGTTTGAGACTACGATACGGGCGTAGCCGATTAGCAGGTCTGGCGACCACAGCGATGCACCCTGTTTCTATGATGGCTATTGGAGGTTTCGTTATTTGTGGCACACAAATGAAGTATGAACGGCCGGGTAAGGCAACGGTGGCTACGCCTTGTGATACCATACAAGGTCCGTATTTACAATTCAAAGATGGTTCTGGTAAGCGAATCAATTCAGAATCTGAAATGAAACTACGAGCAGGTCTTTCGGAAACAGATGGATGGTCGGTGTTGCCGACTGAACCTGATTGGCCGATTGAAAAGGTGTGGGACATTGGTGAACTGTTAGTGCCTGTGGGTGAGTTCTTAGAAAACAACCATCCGTTACCTCCGAGTCCTTATGTTCCAGAGTGGCATGACCAAGTTGTTCAAGAAGCAGGTTTGAAACCTGCCGAGAGTTTTGAAGAAGCATGGCGTATGTCGGAAACATACAAAGTGCCATTGGATGCACGTTATGTGCCTGTGGGTCTTGATGATGTGCTAATGTCTGAAATCGGACCGATGCTGGCAAATATGGCTTTGACTCTGGGAAATAGTGTTCCAGTAGAGTATCGAGAATTGATTTATCGTTTGAATGTGGACATTGATTCTGAAGGAGTCTTGCTGGGTGCTGAAGCCGGCTTAATTCTGAAAGTTCTGGAGAAAGTTTCCAGATGGGGTGGGGACAAATTGAATACTTTAAATACCCTCGACCAAAAATCTGCCAGAGAGTGGATTACCGAAACTTTTGGTGTGCAAGTTCGACCACGAACCACTCTTAGAATTGGAGCCAGAATGGGCAAGCCAGAAGGTTCAAAACATCGGGAAATGAATCCCAGCACACACGGGATTTGGCCGGTGGGAAGTAATGTCGGCACTAAGCGATTGATTTCAGATGCAGTTCGTAAGTCGGAAAAGTATTACACGGGTATTCGAGTGTGTCCAGAATGCAACCAGCAAACATGGCGAGGCGTTTGTGTGGGCGAAGAAAGTTCGCACCCACCGACGGAAACTAACTTTGTAGGGATGGTTAAACAAACGCTGGATGCTGAAGAATTATGGAAAGAAGCGATGGAGATTACGCATCAAGCCGTAGAACCGAAAGTTAAGGGCAACAAAAGTCTTGGCTCTGGTGAAAAGATTCCAGAACATTTGCTCAAGGCCGTGCTGAGACAACGCAACGGCACAAGTGCGTTTCGTGATGGCACGATTCGGTTTGACATGGTGGACATTACCATGACACATTTCAGACCTGATGAAATTGGTATCACCGCCGAACAAGCCAGAGAATTAGGCTACGATGTGGATTATCAAGGTCAGCCAGTTGTGGCCGATGACCAAGTTATTGAATTGATGCCTCAAGATGTGGTGGTAGCCGAAAACTGCGTAGCACCGTTGCTGGCAGCCATGCGTTTTACCGATGATGCTTTGGTGACAATGTATGAGTTAGAGCCGTTTTATCGCTTAAAAGACGATGCTGGGGCTGAAGCCCTTGTAGGTCAGTTAATCATGGGGTTGGCACCTCACACCTCTGGTGCAGTTTTAGCAAGGATTATCGGCACAGCACCTGTTAAGGGTCATTACGGGCATCCGTTTTATCACGCTGCTAAACGACGTAACTGTGACGGAGATATTGATTGTATTATGTTGCTAACCGAAGGACTACTCAATTTTAGTCGAATGTTTTTGCCTAAAAATCGTGGTGGAAGAATGGATGCTCCGCTAACGCTAACGACACGCATCGTGGCTACGGAGATTGACAAGGAAGCCTTGAACACCGATATTTTGAATCAATACCCGTTGGATTTTTATGAGTTTCTGCGAACCGCCGAACAACCACCGGGACCCAAAGAAGCCTTGAAGCATGGGATTCGTATTGTCGAAACTTTGATTGATGAAGGCGTATTGCCTGTGGGTCAGATTGGATTTACACATGATACCACAGATTGTGGAGCAGGACCCCGTGATAACCCGTATAACACATTGGATTCAATGCGTCGGAAAACGATGGAACAGTTTGCACTTGGAGAAATCCTTGAATCAGTTGATAACATTGAGCAAGCCAGTAAGTTAATTGACAGACACCTGATTCGAGACATGAGAGGTAATCTGAGGGCTTACGGACAACAGAAAGTTCGTTGCACCAAATGTGGAGAATCATACCGACGTGTGCCAGTTTCAGGAAAGTGTCGAACTCGATTAGATACCAGAAAAGACCGATTTACAGGCGAAACGGTGGACATTTACTGCCCCGGCAACTTGATTTTGACGGTCACGGAAGGCTCGGTGGCTAAATACGATGATTTGATGGCTACGTTGATTGAACGCTACGGTTGTAATGAATACATTTCAGGATTGTATAGCCAAGTCTCCAAGTGGGTTGGAGAAACTTTTGAATCACAAGAGTTGGGCAAACAGCAAAGTCTGTGGTGAAACAATTCAACCATACATGGTGAAATCTGATTCTGGACTTTCAGAAGTCTCGGATTTCTTTTCTACTGCCAAAGTTGATTTGATAATTTCTTTTTGGATTTCGACCAAAGACTTGATGGCCGATTTGATTTCTAAAACATCGTTGTGAAGCACATCCATAACTTCAGTTAAGTCGTCTATTTTATGACCCAATTTGGTGACAGTCATACGAATTGATTTAGGCTTTTCTGATTCACTCAAGCAGATGCCCCCAAACCACGCATAGAGTCTAAGGTTTCCTCTGAAGGCGTTTCATCGAGGTAATCTGGGTATTCAGCAGCCTTTTCGGTTGAGATGGCTGCAAATGAGGCAAACATAGCCAAAGTCGCAAAACCAAGACTCCAATAATTCCAGTTCATATTTAGAATACGTTGGTTCTGATACTTAAGCATTTGTAGTGTCTGATTCAACAGGAAGCAACGCCGTTAGTTTGTCGGCTACGGCTAAAACCACTCTGACATTTTCAATGCCTTGCACGCTGGCTTGATTAAGAAGATTCAACAGAAGACTAAGTTCAGGGTGTGTTAGTTTAACTGGTTTGAGGGTCATGGTCGTGATAAGCCGAATCACCGATTTAAACTCATTGGAAAACAGGAACAAACATAGGTCCCAATCCTACATCAATTTGTAACCAACCTGTGGGATTCAAAGGACCACCCGTAGGCGAATCAGGAAGTGCGACAGTAGTTGGTGGAGCCGCAGGTGGGGCAAAGTTACCAATTTGTGTAGCGTTGATGTATCCTGCATCGTTGGTCAATAAGGAAACATTGTCACCGGGTTGTAGGCCACCACCACCGCCACCAGTAGCCACCAATGGATTACCTGTTGTGCCGTCACCACTAAGACCTGAACCAATGGCTACGGTTTGGAGATAGGCTACGTCAGATAAGTTGGAGGCAATTTGTAGCGCACCGTTGGAATCTGCGACCAACACACCGTTTTTAGCAAAGGCTTGAGTTACTTGTCCGTTAGTAGCATCTACTCTGAAAGTTTCGGTTGTTGAACCGGGCGATAAGATTTGGAATCTGCTGGAAGAAGCACTTGAATTAGCAGTTCTAAACATTCTGATGGTTTGCGCTCCTGTGCCAGTTGATTCGGCTGACAAATCCATAATGGTGGATTCATCCGTAGTTGAGTTAATGATTTTGAAAGCACCGTAGGAATCAGCAAACGCCGTAATTTCGGTATAACCGTTTTGACCCGATTCGGTAATTCTAATTTTGGGGTCGCTTGAACCTACAATGTGCAATTCTTCAGCAGGTGATGTTGTTCCAATGCCGACAAAACCGTTTTCGTGAATTGTCATACGGGTGGTGGGTCCGCCATTAGCACCTCCACCATCAGGGAAAGTTAAGAAATCCAGAGCCATACCTCCTGTGGTATCGCTGGAATACGTTTCACCTGCTCGACCTACGATACCAGCCAACCATTTTGGACTATCCGTAGTGAATGCGCTGTCCGTAGAACCGAACTTGAGTGCAGGGGTGTATTTAGAAGTTGTATTCATGCCCGCCGAAGTCAGCCACCATCCCGCATTAGCATTGGTAATAGAACTTTCACCGATACTCGAAGAAAATAAACCACCTGAGACTGTGGAAGCACTCTTGGAAGCCGATATTGAATAATCTGTTTCTGTGGGTCCTGATGTAAAACCTACTCTGATGTTGTCATCAACGCCTAAAAGAGTTCCGCTTTCAACGGTGAACCTGTTGGAAGTATCACTTAAAGTCACTCTGGTAGTCGGACTTGAAGAAGCACCCGTTCTAATAAGAATGGAGTTGTCACCAGCGGCTGAACCGCCTCCACTATGAAGTGATTGTAAGTAAAGTGGTTTTTTATTACTTTCAGTAGAATGAGAAGAAATGAAAGCACCTGAAGCATCTTCGTTTTGTATCGAAAGATACTGAGAGGTGACTCCTTCTCGACTGATGCGAAGTTCTGGATTATCGTCATCAACACCTACTAAGTGTAAAAGTGATGAAGGTGCAGAAGTTCCAATTCCTACTCTTCCGTTAGAAGCATTGTGAGCGATACCGTAGCCACCGGGACCTCCGCCACTTGTGCCGAGATTCAAGGTTCTAAAATTGACTTTTTTGGCGTTGTAATTGGTGACTACTTGCCCCGTTCCGCCTGTTGTATAGCCTTCTAAGAAAAGCATGGTTCTAAGAGTTCCTTCAATATCGGATTGGATGAACATAGCACCTGATTCAACACCGTCGGAAGGGTCGTCTAAAATTACTCCTATTCTGGCGTAGGCTTCGGCGTTTCCGCCATCATCGTTGCCATACCACCAAAGCGACCCAAGATAATCGTTAGCGGTCTGTTTAGGGCTTTTAATGACTACATCTGGAGCAGAGTTAGAACCTGCCGTCGCATCTGTGGATTCAATTCGCAGTATTTCATCCAGCGAGTTCTCTTGAATGTGAAGTAAAACGGAAGGATTATTTGTTCCTACACCTAATCGGTTGGTGCTATCATCGAAGAATAAATTAGCATTGTCTTGAGCAAGAACACCCGATGAACCCGCAAATAATACCGAACCTTGTGTGGCTCCTGTGACGGTATCTCCGATAGAAATACCTTGTGAGGCTGCTACTAAAGGGTTGCCTCCTGTTCCATTACCTGTGATGGTGACACCATCTACGGCTACGACTTGTAAAGCCGAGTCTGCTTTGACTCCTTGTGCTGCCGTAGCAAAATCTCCTGTGTTGGCTTGGGCGGCTGTGCCGAGAGTTACACCATCAAGTTGATTTAAGTCTGCTGCCGAACTGGTAACTGCCACGTTGTTGATGAAAAGTTTGTTGCTGGAAACTTTCACTTTGTCTGAAGCGGTTACATCCTTCACTCGAAAAGGAACTTCAGCCATGACAAGAATAAAGTTTCACGACTACTTAAAACTCTCTGCTTAAGCAAGTGTGGTTCGCATAAATTGGACGTTGATAGCGTTGCCACCATCTAAGTTGGTAACATCAATCGAAATAGTTCCAGTTCCTGATACGGCAACTGAAAACAAGGGTGCGCCCCCAGTAAAGACATCAGCGAAAGGCACGAAATTGGTAACGCTACCATCTGCTGAAACCAAAAGTTCCATTGTGTGAACTTCGTTGCTACTGGTATTTTCTGCGGTAATCAAGTATTTAGCAGCCACATAAGCGGTTTGAGCGAAAGTATCAATGGCTGTGGAAGCACCACCCGCAACGGCTTGAGTGTTGCTGGCAAGACCAGCATAAGCAGTTCCACCGTTTCCGAGTTCAAGAACATCATTGGTTGAATCCCAGTTCAAAGAGGCTTCTCCACCGAAACCACCTGCTCCGTCGTTAAATTGAATGTTTCCTGATGCTCCACCGGGACCCGTAGCACCGCCGTCGTCTTGGAAAGTTAGATTACCAGAACCATCAATCTTCAAGATTTGATTAGCAGTTCCACGAGCCGTAGGGAAAGCGTAAGTTGTGCCACCACTTCCAATGGTCAGAACCGAGGACATATTCAAAGTAGTTACGCCGGTGATGGCACCACCAGTAACGTTGAAAGCACCATCCGTGAGAGTTGTAGCGGTAACTGAGCCACCTGTGATAGTAGAACCTGCACCGTCGGTGAGCGTGACAGAAGAAACAGTAGTAGCACCTGTAAGGTTTCCACCAGTTATGGTTAAAGCAGTTCCGTCAGTAAGTGTGCCACCAGTAATTGCTCCAGAAGCATTGATGGTAGTAGCACCAGCAATTGCACCTGCATTGGTGATTCCACCCGAACTGGCGTTAAGACTGGTCACCGTGGTTGCACCGAAACTTCCAGTTCCAGTTGTAGCGATGTTACCATTAGAAGCCGTGACAGTTAATTGTCCAGAAGCACCAAATGTGACATCGCCCGTGGCGGTCAAGGCTGCAACTCGAAACGGTGCTTGTGCCATAAAATCAACTCCTGTATAACACTTGATAGTTCTTGATACTTAAAGATGTTGTTAGACCTCTAACAAGGTTCGAGTTACCTTGATGTTCATGGCGTTAGCATTGGTGGGATTAAAAATCAGTCGAGCAGAACCTGAAGAAATGTTGCCAGCGAAAGTTCCAAGAGGGTTGCTTCCAGAAAATAAAACACCGTATTCATTAAAAATAACTGTGGACCCATCGTGAAGTTCTGCAATCTCGGAAGTTTGATATTCAGAAGTAACTGTATCGGTGATTTGAACTGAGTATTTGGCGGAACGATAGGTCGTGATAGGCCATGAATCAATAATAGTTGCTATCCCCGGCACAGCCGTTGCTGCCGTTCCTATGGCAGAATCGCCCAAATTAAGTCGGTCATTGGTGCTATCGTAATCTAAATCAGTATCATTGGTAAAACCACCGCCACCGTCTGAAAGTTGAACTGCACCTGTGGGTCCTGAAGACGTGCCTCCGCCACCACCGCCACCGCCTGTCTGCAAAGAGACTACGCCATTACCATCATCGGTTAAAGTGCCGTTGGTAACTCGAATCTCAGTTACAGGGGCAACATTGGGATTACCGTCTTGGTCTCGCATTCGGAGACCTTCAACACCTTCATTTGAACCGGTGTATTTGGTAGCCACAAGTCTTCATCTCCATCATTAGTTTCATTGTAGTAAGCCATACGCTTGAAGTGCTTGAGTTATCTCTGATAATGTTTGTGCAATATCTTGAAGATTCAGGTCAGTCGTGCCGGCTAAACTTCCCACATTGGTTGGGTCAAGAGCCGAAGGTGAGTATGGTGTGGCTACAACTTGTTGAATCACAGGTGTAGCCCCATAAAATCCTACTGTGCTGGTAGGGTCCACTCCGACTGATAAATTGCCTGTGACTGTGAGAAGTGTGCCGTCAAAAGTTAAATTGGCTTCTCCTTGTAGGGCGTTAGCACCTGTAACTGTGGAAATGGTATTGTTGGTGCTTCCTGAAAGGGTTACACCGCCACCAGTAGGGGTTGTAAATGAGAGGTCGCCGTTTCCATCGGTCGTGAGGACATCGCCGTTGGAACCATCAGCCGTTGGGATGGCGAAATCAATTCCGTTAGAAGTCAAGGTCATTCGGTTGGAAGTGGACTTGATGAACACGCTTGAGCCTGTTGCCTCAATCTCAACTATGCCTGTGGTTTGATTGGTCTGGAATCTGGCGATATTACTGCCGTTATTATTGAATGCCTGAAGGGTATAACTGCTTCCACCAATGGTTTTTCCGACTCCTAATTGACCGCTTCCACTTGTGCCGTAGTAAAGTGCCGCAGTATCCCAACCTCCGCTTCCATCGGAAACATTTAATTGGTTAGCAGAACCGACAGAGGGTGCCGCTAATCCTGAAACTCCTGTGATGGTTCCGCCAGTAATCGCAACAGCGTTAGCATCTTGAGTAGCCATTGTGCCGAGTCCCAAACTGTTTCTGACGGTAACACCAGTTTCATAAGCAAAAGCACCTGCGCCTGTGGCGACAATAAACTCTCCGTCGGCAGTAGGCGCACCCAGCGTATTCAAATCTTCAAGAACGCCTACGGTTTGAACTGTTAAGGTATCTACGGCTGAAGCCACAGTAGTAAGACCTCCACCTCCTGAAAATGTCACGCCATCAGCATCGGTAATGGTTTGACCGGGGCCAGAATTACCTCTCAAAGTCCATGAGGTCATACCACCGCCACCGCCACCGCCGCCCGTTTGTAAGGTAACTTCGCCGTTGCCATCATCCGTGAGCGTGGTATTAGAAACTTTGATTTTGGTAACTCCTCGAACATCGGGGCTACCATCAAGTTCCACCAATTCTAAGCCAGATTTACCAGCGTCGGAACCAGAGTAGATTGATGCCATCTTTTATTCACCTCAAGACTTGAGTTGGTCGTATCCTACATCGTTGTAGTAGTCACGGTTTTCAACCCAGCCTGAGAAGATAGCCTCGGCTACACCAGTATTGATAACTCCACCAGTTTCGTTGATAACACGATAGACAATTTGCTGTTCTACAACTAATGGATTTTCAAAGAACCATTGGTCTCGCTGTGGAATCGTAGGAGACCATTGGAAATCAGGCCATTCCATAAACAACTTTCCATCAATCCAAATCTGATAAGTAACACCTGCGGCTGCACCTGTGCTTTCAGCGTGTCCGAAACTGGCTACTCGATAAATGAATTGATTAGACCCAGAGGTGATGTTAGCCACCGAAGGTGCAAAGGTTGTGCCACCTGCTGCACGACTGGTAATTGGATTGGTGCTGACATTCCGACGGTTGGCTTGACCAGTATTACTGGGCGCACCGGGCGTGGAAGTAATCGTTCCGACTTGTTGTGGAAGTCTGGGAGCAGGGGCTGTGCCTGTGAAAGCGGTGGAAACTGGCGCACCACCAGTCCATGAATCTGTGCCTGAAACATTGTTAGAAACATTGATAACAACGGCATCGAGATAAGCACCGTTAGCGATATTCGTCGTGGTCAAATCAACTTTTTGACGCTGAATAAGGTTCGCAGACTCTGGCTTAGATACTGTGTGCCACGGAAAGAAAGCCGAAGCAATCGGCATCCCTCCTTCAATGGCTTCTACCGCAGGGCGAACAGGTCTATTGAAAGTATGTGGGTCCACACCGGGTCGGATAGCCTCAGTTTGTTGAGTGGTAGCCGTTGAATAGGTGTGAACAGGTAAGGGAGTGCTATTGACGGCTGCTCCTTTTTGAGAATAGCCTGTTTGAAGGCTTTGCTTTCGATAAGGACGTTTAACGCCACGAATGTTTTCCCCGTATGAACCAGAGTAACTCATACAGTTTCATAGATGCTCCGACTACTTAAAGATTCCCCCGACTTACGGTTAGCCCTTTCGGGTGCGTGAACCGTATTTTTCGTGGTATTCGTCAATTTCTCGATAGGCTTGCATTGATGACAGATAATGTTCCCAAGTTTGGGTGTCGAGACCTCGGCTACGCAGTAAAACCCGCTTATACCATTCGACGTTATCCACAGTAATTGGAATGCCCATTTCTAACAATTGATGACAAATTAAAGCATCTGGTCCGTCAAACAAATGATATTGCACGAAACATTGAGCCAAAATTGTAGTATCAGGGACAACAGTTGATGCGTCACCGCCGAGTGCCTGACGAGCATTTAAGTAACCACGAAGGTCATTCATCATAGTAAAACGAAAATCCCATGTTTGCTCAGGTAAAACATAAATCGGAGGCAGAAGTTCATAATGGGGTGGAACATCGGTGATAGTCCACGGATAAGGTGCTTGTGAACCAGAAATACCTGCTGAGAACGTGTTTTGTGGGTCTTGGTAATATCCTGTGGTGTTAATCACAATTTGCATAAATCCATTGGGTTTCCATGAATCGAGGGTTGTTCCTACTAAGGGTGTGGTCGTAATGGATGGTTTAGCCAAAACTCCTTCGGTGCAACCAAACTGATGAATAACAACAAACTCGCTTTCTTTAACAAAGGGTGGAATCTCGATACGATTACCGTAAGGTCCCACGAAAATTGAGTATTGAACTCCTGCTTCGGGATAATCGTTGAATGGCGTGGCTCCGCCACGAAGAGTCCATTCGTAATTTTGAATGCGAATGCCCATCAGATAAGCCTCCTTTCCATGTCCTCCAAAACTTTGTTGAGGGTTTCTTCCGAAGCCACGTCAGCCATAAGGCTGTGACGAATAAGAGTTCGCTTATACCATTGAATAGTTTCAGAAGAAATCGGAATGTTGGATTCCAAAAGTTTCATAGCAATCAACATATCGGGTCCGTCAATAAGTAGATAACGAACCGAGCAAGTGGCAATTTCTGAGTTTAATGTAGGAACTGGAGAACCAGCATTGAGAGTTTCGGTCGCTGTATATTCAATACCCCATGCTTGACCGGGCAAAACATAGATGGGTGGAATGAGAGAGTCGTAATGACCAATGAATTGTTGAGTAGCGTCAGAGGGTAAAAACGGCATAGCGGCTCCAGTCATACCCGGATTTGGTATTCCTGATGGGTCTTGGAAGTATCGAGTCGTTCCAATGCGGATATTGATAGCCGAAGAAATCGGCCAACAGGCTACGGAATCAATAACAACGAATTGATTGGCTCGCAACTCAGCAGGTTCTTCAAGATTGTTTCCGATACCACCAATCATAATGTCTATGGGTCGGTAAGGGTCAATCTGACGAACTGTGGCTTCCACAGCACCTGCGGTATCGTAAGTTAAAATAGGATGACCCGTATTGGAAACAGTTTTTCCTGTGGGAACGATGTTTCGCCACTCATAGGCTTGACGACGAAGACTCATACTGATTGTATGCGTGTCCGACTACTTAAAACTACTTTCAACGACGACGTTGTTGAGGAGCCATGTCATTGACTGGGTATCCTACCAATCCAGAATGAGCCGCAATCTTTTGGATAGCAAGTTCACCGACCAAAGTAATTCGGATAATACTGCCGTTGGCACCGACAGCAGCGTTGGTGGTCACAGTAACTGAAAGTGGTTGCTGGAAAAGACACAGAACGGGTGTGCTGAAAGCCAGCATCTTGTCATTCTTAGAATTGATGAAACCTGCGGAGAAAGCATTGGATGGGACGTTGTTAGGACCGACTTGAATGGCAACATCGTAATCGAGACCAGTTGTCAAGGCTGCACCTGTGGTTGCATCCAACATTTCAACACCGATAGCGTAAAGTCGAACTTCTTCATTGTTAGCCTGATTGGTAAAAATGCTCACTTGATTTGAAGTTCCCGCTGCTGCGGCACCTGCAAATGTGTGTGAGGTCGAATAAATCTCTGGTTGTGGGTCTTGGTTTGCCATTGTAATACAACTCCGTAGCACTTGTATGCTTGTTCTGATACTTAAAGGTTCTCATGTTCATTGAGCATAGCCATTTCAGCCCAAATTGTAGCCGAGTCTGGTTGATAAGTAGGTATTTCAGGAAACGGAAGAATGGCTTCTGGTGCAGGTAATTCAATCATAGGAGGGACAAATACAGGAGGTTTTTCAGCACTTACGGATTTTTTCTGTCGAGAAACGATGACCCAGCGAATAATCAACCCGAACACTACAATATCTAACAAAAAGGCTGCGGGTCCTAATGTAGCGATGTCATTTTGCATGAGGTCGTTAATCATCATGGGGTCTAAACCTCCTGCCCGACTCACCAAATAAGTGAGGTATGTTGCTGAACTAAACAACAACAAAAGAATAAAACTCCAAAGAGTGTGCCAACGCATCTAAATCACTTGTTAAATCTGGTTTCCGACTACTTAAAAGGCTCGGTTGATTGCTTCAATCAAACAATTCCGATTCTGACTCGTAGGAAGCAGGTGGTGAAACTTTAATTTGAGGCGGCTGCACGGCTGGAGTAGTGTGAGTTCTAACGTAACTTAAACCGAGGTCATAATACAGAGGAATCAATTCTGTGATTTGGTCTGAAAGATTTTCTCCTCTTTGTGAGGCGGTTTCTTCTAAAGTTGCCATAATTTGTGTCAAAGTTTCGATGCCTTCCATAAAATCTACGGTAAAGGCTTCGCTTTGTGAACGACCAATCTTGTTGGCAGCGTCTTGAGCGATGATGGCTAACACAACTGCTCCGATATTGGTTGCCATAACGATACCAGCGAATTGCAGTAACCACCACGGAGAAGAAAATGTTTCTAAACCAAGAGTGGGTGCTAACCAAATGAATGGAATCTGAATGAGAGTTTCTAAGATTAACATGATGAAAATCATGTGTCGAACTGTGATGAACTTCATTTCTGAAAGTTTTTCCCATTTACTCGGTTGTTCTGAATTATTTGCTGACGAATCTAAGATACGAACCACCTCCTCTCCAAATCACATCTACTCGTTCATAACCGTGTCGGGCTAACAATTGTTCCACTTTGGGTTGCCAACGTCGTTCTCGGTCTAAGATAAAATCAGTTTCCCGAAAAATACCTTGATTGGCGAGCATAACGAAATCTTCGTAGGAATATAATGGTAAAACCAAAGAATCAGGGTCCTCTTCATCAAGTTGAAAAGTTTGAGAGGATACAACTACAATTTGACCTTCAAAAAAGTCTGAACCCATAACTTCTTGAACCGTAGGTGAAACATCTGCGCCTGTGGATAATCTTTCTTCAACCACCGCCCACTCTTTTTCGGCTACCTCTAACCAAAACTCTGGGTTGCTACGGAACTCATTTCCTAACAATACTTGTTGCTCTTTGAGAAACTGTTCTCGACGGGCTGCCAAATATCCAGACCAAAATATCTGGCGATTATCAGCATCCATATTACAGGTATAAAATCTAACCTACTTAAAACTACTGAGGTGTCTCAGAGGTCTCATCAAGCGGGATAGATGAAGACAATTCTGGTTGAATGCGAAGTCTGTCTAAAAACAACTCTGCTAACAATTCACCTACAACTCCTGAAAAGACTCCGACCACAGCACCCATTGTCAGTAAAAGTAAATCTCGACGACTAACTCTGGATGAACTTTCACCTTCTGATTCAAGATACTCAAAATCTTCATCCGATTGTAAAACCCAACGAACTTCACAAGCGTCACAATCAAACAGGTCTTCTGAAACTTGAGAACAATTTGTTTCGCAAACTGGACACAACATTAAGCGTCACTCTCCGAGGCAGCAGTAGTTTCGGCTAACTCGGCTTCTTCGGCTTGATAAAACAGAGTCATACCAATAATAGCAAAGGGAAGTCCCATAAGTGCGTAATCAGCACCTGTGAAAGCATTCTTAGGAAAACCATGCTTGCGATAGGTTCGGATAAATCCAACCACAGCAGAAGCAAAGAAACAAGCAGAACCTACGGCTGGAATCAAAAGACTACGCCATGCTTGACGTGCATTAAGTTCTTCCGAAGCAGCCTCAGCAGCAAACTTAGCGTCAATAGAACCACGATGAGTGGCTTTTACAGAACGCTTCGACAAAGTTTCACGCTCCTAAAAGACTTTTCCACCAACCAACAATTTTATCACCTGTTGATTTATTTTCATAAGCAGTTTCAGGAGAGGAAGCGGCGGCGGTGGGGCTGGCGTTAAGGTCGGTTTCAAGGGGTCCTTGTCGGCAACCAAAGGTCGGCCAAAGAGGGTTGCAGACCCTCTGTTCGTAAGTTTTACGAGCCTGACTACCCGGAGCCGACTCAGTTATGTATTTCCAATCTTGCATATCTGCCCCGCCCGAAGGCATAATGCTGCCTAAGAGTCCTGTGATACCACCCATAAGAGTGTAAGGAACTCCACCAGAACCGTAAGGCTGGTAAGCCGTGCCGTCTTGATTAAGTGTTGTCAAATTGACTTGCCATGCTGTGCCAGCAGCCGTGGTCGCTCCTTTAGAAAGAGGATTCCCTGCGCTATCGTAGCCAATAATTTCTTCTTTGGCTCCAGTAGTAGGGTTGTTCACGTAGCACTTTCGACTGTATAAATCTCCGGGGTCACAAGTAATATCATATCCACTCATAGTTTCACTTCCTTTTGTTCCAAAGCCATGCGCCGACAACTGCCAAACTTGCAGCCGCTACTGCAACAGTAGTTTTGGATTGTCCAAAGACCAAATCAGAATCTGATTTTTCGGTGGCTTGATAGTTGCTGACAGCAGAAATTACTTCATCCATGTAGCGATTGGCTACACTCATTTCAAAATCTCCATCTTCCATTAAAGTGATGTTATACACTTTGTCAGGCATAATCGAAACCAAATGGTTTTTGAGTTCTGGGTAAGCGATGAAAGTTTCGGCATTGAGACTCTCTGCACCGTATTTTTCTAAGTATCGGGCTAATTCTTCGTCTCGTTCATCTGTGGTAGCAAACCATTCCACATCAGCAACACCACCGACTTCATCGGTGTATTCAATTCCATAAATGAGTCCTTCGTTGTTGTCTTCTTTGCCTTCCCAAGATACCGCATAAGCGACTTCAGCATGGAAGGGTGTGAAATTGTGGCTGGTGCTTTGAGAACCAATAACGTGTCCTGAACCTTCGGGTAGAAGACTATCCGCAGGAACCATTGAGACACCAGTTTCGGGTTCATCAGGAGTTGGTTCAAGGGCTTCCAAATTAACTCCAACAGTCATGCCTTCTGCACGCTTACGCTTTCTGAGTGAGGGTGTGCCATCAAGTGGTGTCCAGTTAGCCATTTCTCCAAACTCCATTGGGTCTTGAACAGGGGCGTTGCCTTCTTCCGAAGCCATTTCTTGAAGGTGCTTGAGATAAACTTCTGCACTAACCACTTTACCATTCAAACCAAATCCATATCCACCGGGAGTTAGTTCATAAGGTTTCTGAACGAGTTGTTTTAGGAATGCTATCTGTTCTTCTTTAGATAAATGATTCATGTTCGGTGAACCTTCTTCAGCGTTAGCAAAGATGTTTTGATGTCCTGATGAGTTCAAACTGGCTTTGTCGAAATCTCCTGAGCCAATAGTTTCGGTTAATTGGTCAGTTGTCAGAGAAATACCGCTTAGGGCTTTGGACCCAACATAAGGTGACTCGAAAGTTTCAGCATCAAAGTCTTCACAATCAATACAGATAAACTTGGAATCAACCATCTTACCATCTTCTTTTTCGTAGATGCCTGAGCAAGAATCACATTCAACGTCGCCATCATCAAGTTTTAGATATTTGTCACGAAGATATTCTGCTTCTTCGTCTGTTCGATAATCATCTTGTAGTTTTTGGGGTAGTTGTTTGATAGTAATGCCTGAATCTTCCATGTAATCACCGTATTCGTCAATAACTTGTTCTTTCGTCATAACATTGAGCAAAATGTATTCCATATCTCCAAAGTTATCGGCATTTTTTGTTACCATCATCTTGCCGGGGCGAAGAGATTTGTTATGACGGATTCCTTCGGCGGGTTTCCAATTTTCCTTCCTTGTTGGTGGATGTGGGAAGCGTCGTTCAGCAGACATTTTCTTGTCTTCACCTGAGTAAGTTTCATACACTTCTTTCTTGCACAATTTATTGACACGATGTCCTTTAGGACACTCAGAAATTAGCGAATGTCGGAAACTTCCACCTTTGCTGGGTTGTCTTTGTGCAGCATGAACCTTGAGTTCATAATGTTGTTTGCATCCTACGCAGTAAAACTTTTCTGTCATTTAAAATCACCATCCAAAGGTTGAGGCTTCATAACTCGGAGGTCTGAAAAGTGATGGAGATTCTTGACCGAAGATTCCGTCAGAATATACACCTACGTCTGTGCCGAGGTTTGAAGTTGTCAATGGTTGCATACCGAGAGCCACCAGATTTTGGGCTTGATAATTGGCTTCGGCTTCGTAAGAGTAAGCATTGTCTTGGTTGTCTTGTTCTTCGTCATCCTCTGTTAGTTTTTCAACTTCTGATTCGGCGGCTTCAACAAGAGTTTCGTAGCGAGAAAATTGCTTTTGGGCGGAAAGACCTCGCATCAGTTCTCCCAGACCGAAACCAAGTGGCAAAAATCCAAAGACTGAAAGAACAATCGGGCGGTAGTTATACTCATCTGTTTTAAGCATTTCCAATTTGAGTTTGTCGGCTACAACAAGAGCCACGCTTAACGCACCAAACATAATGGGGAATCCTGTGGCGGGTCGAAGAAACTCTTCCGTAACTGGAGAATCCTTGACTTCATCAGGAATCTCGTCTTCTCCGTTGAGAATACGATTCCGAAGTTCTGCAAAATCTACCATGAGGATTCTTTCTCGGCACGACTACTTAAAGACTTCGGTTAGTCTTGTCCGATGGCACGGCCGGGATAGTTCTGTCCCCATACTGGGTCGGTGCTTCGCATAGTGGCAGCGTAAGCAGATAAATCGAAGATTTGACCGAGACCATTGGTAGCACCAACGACTTCAGGAGAAAGACCCATACCAGAGTAATTGAGAGTTTGTCCGACGGCTTGTCCAGCCATGATGTTGCGCTCGGTAGAAACCAAGTTCACAGTTCCAAAGTTTCGAGCAACTTGAGCATCAGCCGCAGGGTCCACATGAGCATTGAAAACAGAGCCACCCAAAACTTCTTTGAGTTTGTCTCGTTGTGTCCAAACAGCCACAGCAGTTAAGATTCCAAATCCGATTTTTACGTTGTTATTCATTATTCATCACCGTTAGTTTCAAGGCCCATTAGGTTAGCCACAAGGACTCCGAAAAGACCTAATGATAGAGAGAATAGTGTGATTCCAGCACCGAGGTTCCAACCTGTGCGAATTGGTTTAACCAATTCTACTTTTTCAAAGTCTTCAGGTTCGGTGAGAAGGTTATCAAGAACTCGATAAGCAAAAGATTCTTCAGCAGCCCAGAAATCTTCGGCAGCCATACCTTCTTTTTCGGCACAACTTAGACAAAGGAAATCATTGTAATTGCCCAAATGGTTTTTCATTTCATAGTTACTTGTGAACTCTCCATCGTCAAGGTCCCAACGAACATCAATATCTTGGAAATTGTAATCAGCAAGGTTATCGCACTTATCACAATACATTTTGCCATCTTCGCCTTCTGCTTGTTGGACGTATCCTTTCTTGGTCTTTTGGTATCGCTTTTTAGAAACGGCTTGAGTAATGAAACTTTTGCCTCCGGGTCCTGCATTGTGGTGCAGAGTAGGTGAGTAACCGATTCGACCGTAAGCATTAAAAGAGTGATAATTGCCAGCAGGGTCGGTAGCAAGGAAGAATACATGATACTTGTTGCTGGCTCCACCAGAAAATACAAGATAATCTATTGAGTCCTCTTCAATAGTGTAAGTTGGATACATAGTCTTGAACTTGGCTTCAACAGCCTCACGGTCTCCAGCCCAACGTGAGTCATGCCAACCCATAGCCTCGAAAGTGACCGACCGCAGAGGGCGGCCATGAACGAATCCAAGAACTTTCCAACCGTATTTATCGGAAAGATAATCAGCGATTTCGTCTTCTTCTAACTCGGAAGGCACTAAAACGCTTTGAGGCAATTCGTTGCCTTCTCCATCTTCGGGAATGATTTCGCCATCGGTGTCCCAGTTTATGTTGTAGATTCGCCTTTCATCATTGAAAGTTTCGGCCTTCATAGCAGAAACACGATAATAACCCTCACCTTCTGAACCGCCTTCATCATAAATCCACTTAGCAGCACAAGGTTGGCAAATGTTGTCATGCCCTTCTATGTCTCCACCGGGATTAGGTAGTCCAGTAATGTAACAATTAGGACCTTCAGCATATTCAGTCCACTCTAAAAAATCAATGCCATCTAAGTGTGAATCTTCGCACACATCATTGAAAGTTTCGGCCTTCATAGCAGAAACACGATAGTAACCTTCACCTTCTGGACCCTCATCGTAAATCCACTTAGAACTGCAAGGCTCACAAATGTTATCTTCGCCCTCAATGTCGCCATCGGGATTCGGTAATCCTGTGATATAGCAATCGGAGCCTTCGGCTTCTTCCGACCACTCCACAAAGTCAATGCCATCTAAATGTGAATCTTCGCACACATCATGCTTTTCAGCACCGTAGGTAACACAAGGGTCTTGACCACACCCACAGTTTTTCTTGACACCCATAACGAATGTTGAGTTCTTCTGATACTTAAAGACTTTGCTTAAAGTAACAAACTACGATAACTGATTCCTTCAAACGGTGCTGGCTTAGGAAAGTTACCTACTGGTTCAGAAGTTTCGGCTGACATCTCTTGACGCAGATATTCCGCAGAGTCACGAGCGTTGATTTCTTCCATAATGAAACTTTCTTGGTCTTCCAGATAATCGGCTAAACTATCGAGAGTGTCAGCACTTACGGACAATCGGCTTTTGAACCATTCATCGTAATCAGAAAACATATTTTGCAGACGTTCTAAACGGTGGGCTGAGTTCACAATGCGAGCGATGTCAGCATGAACCATGTAGTTCTTAGGGTGAGACTCTTCAGCAGCGTATTCTTCTTGGAATTGCATTCGGTTGGCTACTTTGTCGGCCATTTCTTCATCCAGTTCATCAGGTTCTATCAATCCATGTCGTGTAGCACGAATAAGACCTTCCACGATTAAATCCTCTTCATCTCGCACTTCGGCTTCCATTAAGGCATCCACCATTTCAAACTCCAACATGGCTCGAACCTCGGCTGTATCGCCATCAGGGTGTTGCTTTAAGAGTCCCAAAACTTGGTCATAAGCCTCATCAAAACTAATCGTGGACTGGAGGTCCATCATTAAAAGTGATAGGTCTCGGATAGTTACTTGACGACCATACATGACCTACATAGAGTCATTCTGATACTTAAAACCTTTCATAATGGTTCAACCATACAAATCGTAAGAGCCTGATTCGTTGCTGGCGTATGAAAGATTCTTTTCACGGCCTACAATTTCACGCTGAGACTTGATGTGAGATAGAGCCATATCAAGATGACTTTGCATGATAACGGGTTCTTCGCAATAATCACATTCTTCGTGAGCCAACATGAATGCAGATTGAATGATTTCTTGTAGATAAGCACCCGAAAACTTGTTGGTGTCTTTAGCAATACGGGTCAAATTGATTTTACCTGTTTTGAAAGGTGAAAGATACTTAGACAAAATGCTTTCACGAAGAGTTTCGTCAGGATAACCGAAGTCCAAACGAACATCGAAACGGCCGGGTCGGTCTGTTAAAGCCCAATCCAACTTTTCTGGGTGGTTGGTGGTTGCCAAAGTTACAACACCGTGGTTGTCCTCAACACCTGCTAAACAGTTCAAAAACTCGCCCAGAACTGGATGGTCTGCATCTTCACGGGAAAGTCCACCGAGCGTGTCAATATCTTCCAGAATAACGACACAAGGCGACAAACGGCGGGCTACTTTGTAAAGTGAAGTAATTTGTCCCACATCAGAGATGGAATCACGGGCGACATAGATAACCGTAGCATCCAATTGGTTAATCAGGACTTTACAAGTTAGAGTCTTGCCTGTTCCGGGTGGACCCGTTAGAAGAACACCTCGGCTACTGCGTAGTCCTTTGTTTTGGAACAAAGGCACGGATTCAATGAAACGAGTGAGGTTGCGGTCCAGAACGTGACGGTCTTCATCTTTGATAATGATAGCATCCCAATCCACATTGGGCGTTTCCAAAAACTTGTAAGAAGCATCGAAATGCGCTCCACGAAGCGAACCTTGCTCAAAGAAATAAGTTTCCATTTTAGAGTGGAACTCGGTGTAATCGAATTGGTCGCTACGGAACTGGGTAACTACATCTACTTCGTATTCATCATAAGGAGTAAAGGAAATCACAAATCGAGATTCAGGATTCTTTTGGTTTTCAACAAACATAATCAGTTTGTGTGGGACTTTGATAACTCGGTCTCCAACTTTTTCATCAAACCAAACGGGTGCAGTTTTGTTTTCACCGTGGTTGTAATTTTCAACTTTGACAATTTTCCACTCGGAGTCAATAACTCCCATCAACGATTCCATCCAGAAAACATAAGAACGGTCAATGTAAAACTTACGCTTGGACTCAATAGAATATGTTTCCGAATCTTGTCCCAAACTGAGGAACTTTTCAATAGACTGGTCGGCTTTATCGGTTTTTCTGACTTGATTAGCCAGATAACTCAGGGCTTCACTTAGAGTTTCTAAAGGTGCAGTAATTGGGCCAATGGGTGTTTCGATTCGTAGTTCTTCAACTGCCATGAAACTTGTAAGGTAAATCACCAACTTAAACTTCAACCTTCAGATTTAGTATTTCTAAATCATTGGATTTTTGGAATGCAATTTCACAGAGAAGGGTCCAACGCTCGGTGTCAATCCATGCTGGTCGGTCAGATTCTGAAAACCAATATGACTTGAGAGTTCGTGCATCGGCTTGACGTTGAAACTCGGCTTGAACTTCTTCAAAAGTTCGGTCATCAGCAGCACTACTTTGATGTCCCATTGTGGTGGTTTGCCAAGGTCCGCAACCGTGATAACCTGAAACAGCATCAACTTGATGCCCATAGAACAACTCTGTGCCTAAATTGGCATAGGTTGGCGCATATTGTAGGGGGTTTCCCGCCATGCGAATGAATAAATCAGTATCTTCTCCAATCTGAAGAGTTTCATCGTAGCCTCCAATGGCTTCATATCGAGAACGAAGCATAGCAGAATTACTGGGCATCAACGGATTTCCAAAACAAAAGAAGAAAGTTTCAGAAGGGTCAAGGATGTTTTGCCATTGAGGATACCAACCAATGACTCCTATCTTGGAATAAACCTCATCTGTTTAGAGAGATTGTAATTTGATTTCAGCATCAGCACCTGCCCACCAAAATGCCACAGGTAAGTGTTCAGATTGAGTGTGTTCAATGGCTTCAGCCATCCATTCCAAATGTTCTGGATACCACAAATCATCACCGTCTAAGGTCGCAATATACGGGCGATTTCCAGCACCGATGGCTTGGTTGCGTGCTTGACTGACTCCTCGACCTGTTTGACGTAGCAAAGTGAAACGAGAATCAGAAAGGTAAGTATCGAAAGTTTTCATAATATCGGCGTAACCGTCGTAGTCTTCTGGAGTGCCGTCGCAGATATACACTTGATAATCTGTGAAAGTTTGCGATTGAATGCTGTCCAAACATTGAGTAATGAACTCAGGTGAAACCTTGTAAGTGACAACGATGACATCAAACATAGTTACACTACATTGTTTTACTTACTTAAAACTACTCAAACTGATTAAACACGGTGAAGACACCGGGTCCTGTGGGTCCTTGTCGGCGCATAAGTTGAGTGAACTCTTGAGTAGTCCAATTCATTATGAAATTGGGTGTTGTCTCTAATTCCATAAAAGCATCCAGTTCATAAAGGTTAGCAAATCCCAACCAATCTCCAGTATAAACGATAGACATAATCAGAAGGGAGTGTTCGAGGTGGTCTCGACCGAACTCTCCTGCCGTAATATCGAAGTAAGGAGTATGAATTGAAGCCGTTAATTGCTCAAACAGTTTTTTGATTTTTTTGTCTCTTAAAAATCTCAGTCCTTCAAGTGTATCACGAGGGTCGTTAGCGTTGATACCGTAATCTCGAAGATGATAATTGACAGAGGGCAAAAGTGACAAAGGCAAAGCATCAGGGGCTATTTTACCCATGCCTTGATAGATTTTCTTTTTGGTAAGACCGTCAGTCAATCTGACGACCAAATCCTGTTTGGACCCAAAAGTGGTTTCACCTTTACGCTTCAACAACTCTTTGAGTTCAGCGATAGTCATATTTTCGTATGATTCATAAAGTTTCAAAGTTTTAAGGTAGTTAGACTGACGCAATCTTTCGATGAGTTGGATTCTGGTCTTGCCATTCACAGGAAGACCACGAGCCTTGAGCAACTCTTTGAGTTCAGCGATGGTCATGTCCTCGTATGTGTAAGACATAATCTTTGTTAGTCGTTCAGACTATTTAAAGTTTCACACCGTCAATTTGTCGTGTAAGCCACTTGCCGTAAGATTAGAACCAATTTGGAACAATCCTACACCAATCATAGCCCAAACAAGATGTGAAACTACTCGTCTTTTGGGGTCGAACAAAACGCTGGCGTGATAAGTAGTCAGCAAAAATCCTGTGGTGAACATGGCTGCGCCCAGAGTTAAACTCTTGGACATTAAGCCTCACCAGAACCTTTGAGACGTTCTACTACGCCATCAGTCATCATGTTAGAACCAACTGTCATCAAGCAAACACCAATACAAGTGTATATCAGAAACTGTCGAACTCGATGTTCAGGGTGTTTCTGTGTTATAACCTTGTGCGTGTGATGCGAAGATAACCATGTTCCGATTAAGAACAAGGCTGAACCTATTACGATAACATCGGTCATCAAACTTCCAATTCGCATAGTGAACACATCCAGAGACCCTAACAAGACCTGTCAGGCAGGGACTTCATCTGCAAGAGTCTTTCGACTCAATACTCTGTCCCAAGCCTAACGGCTCAGAGGTCTAAGACCAGTTCCTTGCTTATTGGGAAGCAAGAAGGCTTCGCTTATACCAGTCCACGTTTCCGGGGTTGATGGAGATACCCATTTCCAACAACTTGTTGGCGATGAGTGCATCAGGTCCGTCGTAAAGAGTGTATTTCACGAAACATCGGAGTTCACCAGCAGCAGCAGTTAAACCAGCGAAAGCCTGTGTGTTGAAGAATGTCACGAGAACATCCCAAACTTGTCCGGGGAGAACATACACGTCAGGGTAGAGGTTGAACGAAGGCTGGAAGTCGATACTGCGAGGGTAAGGACTTGAAGTTCCGGGGATACCGTCGTTGGGGACGTTATCTGGGTCCAAGAAGTAGTCAGTTGTGTTGATACGGACTTGAACGTAGGCACGAGGTCCTGCGACACCCATAGCGACACCGTAGGTAAGACCACGTTGTGCAGTTGCGATTTGTGCATCGACACCAATCGGTAGTGTTGGAGTAACAGCGATGTCTTCGATAACGACGAACTCTGTTGCAGAAGTTTCTGCGGGCTTTGTGATGTTGTTACCAACGCCACCAATGAAAATTGATGTTCGCTTTCCTGCGCTTGTAGCAACAGTCATAGCAGTTCCACGGCTTGCATCCCAGTCATATACTTGGCTTCTCATACTCATAATAATCACCTATCTTAAAGTTTCATCCCAAACGGGGTGAACCTCAAGCCTGACCTCCGTTAGCAGCAGCAGCCGCAGCAGCCATTGAAGCCGAGCGTTGCTGTTGTTCGATGAGGCTACGCTTATACCAATCCACGTTGTTAGGATTGATGGTAACACCAAGTTCAAGAAGTTTGTTTGCGATAAGAGCGTCAGGTCCGTCGTAAAGAGTGTATTTCACGAAAGCAGCAACGACTTCAGTTGAAGTAGCAGCAACACCGACACCAGTTGCGGTCTCTGGAGTGTAGAGAATCTGGAAGGTTTGACCGGGCAGAACATAAACGTCTGGGTAAAGGTCGAAAGACTTCAAGAGTTGGTCGCTGTTAAGAGGTTCAGCAGCGGAAAGGTCCACACTTGAGGGCGCACCACGAGGGTAAGGACTTGCCAGACCGGGGATACCGGCTTGGTCAGTAACGTCGGGGTTCTGGAAGTAATCTGTGGTGTTAATACGGATTTGGACAGCACCGCCAAGTTGTGGAGAACAAGCGATGTCCTCGATAACGATAAACTGGGTTGCAGTTGTCTCGGCTGGCTTGGTGATGTTGTTTCCAGTTCCACCAATAAACAAATCGTATTCACGACCTGCGGTCAGGGCTTTCGGGACATCGGCTGTGCTTCGGCGTAGAGCAGACGACACACCGACTGGTGCGAGGTTTGCCCATTCATATACTTGGCTTCTCATTGACATATCAATCTTTCCTTTTATTACAGCGCAGTTGCGCTTAACTATACATGGACTTTTCAACTACTTAAAGACTTCGGTTGTTGCGGTGAAAACCAATCAATAGCCTGTCGGCCATTCGTGTTCAAAAACCAGTAATGGGTTCAAGTTTCAAGCAGAGAGTTGCTTGGCACGCTTGTAAAGAGGAGTTCCCTTCTTGATTGGGGAGAATCCTTTGATTCCAAGGTCCTTGCGGGCTTGTGCAATAGCATCCTTCCACTTCATCTTCTTGCCACCTTCGGCTTCAAAAGAAACTTCTTCATCGTTTCCTGAAACTTCTGTGGGGTTGAGTTGGTCCACAGATTCTGCTTCGACGACTTCAACTTCTTCAGCAGCCTTTTCAGCACCCTTGATTTCAGAGGCAACAGGCTTGGAAACTTCAGCAACGAGGTTGTCAGCAATATCAGCGAGGTTAGAAACTACTGGAACTTTGTTTGTGACTGGGCGAATGGTGCGAAGCAAGAATGCAGCACCAAGACTGAGAGGAACAAGTGCAGCAGCACGACCAACAGTAACGTCCATTCCACCAATAAGTGGGAGCATTGAAGGGATGGTGAAGAGTTTGTATCCCAGAGCCTCAGTAAATCGAGTGGACCAGAAACCTGCACCAATTAGGAGAAGGCTGCCACCGACGGTGTATTCGTTCACAAGCATTTGTCGTAGTTTCATGTTATTCACTTCCGTAGTGTTCTAATTTTAAAGACCCATCATTGAGGGTCCGTTTAGTTGGCAAAGAACAACGCCAAGTCCAGTCACGGCCACAGCAGCACCAACAATTTGTTGTGCGCCAATGGTGCGACCCATAATATCGAATGAGAAGGCTGGAAGGAAACCGAGAACAGGTTGTGCTTCAGTTGCCATCAAGTGCAAACCGCCAACAAGAGCAGCGATTCCAGTTACATATTGTCCGTTTTTAGATTCTGACCAGTTACAAAGTTTGTCCATCATTTTTCTTCACCTTATTTTTTTACTGACCAATCACGGAGCCAAAGCCCTCTGCCGAAGTCAGCGAATGTGTAACGGTGCCGGCCATCTTGCCGTTTTCTGCACCAAAGTATTGGATAGGTTGTCCCGGGTTGATAACACGAACCGAATCCATAATGGATTGTTCTGCGGTTGTGCTGGGCTTAATGTATGTGTTCAACATATCTGGGAGACTTCCCATTTGAGGAGTTGGATTTGGGTATTCAACATTGAGCATTGGTTCTTCAGCACCGTAAGCAACTGGAGGGTCGCCACCGGGATACTTGGAATCAACGAAAGCGTTAGCACGACCCATTGGGTTCATAGCACGAAGTCCGAGAGTATCGACGCTGTTGATAAAGTCGCCAAGTTTCTCTTCTTGAGGCATAGCAACTGTGGTAGGTTCTGCGGAAGAACCACCGAGGTTTTGGTCAAGTCCACCAGATGGTGCGATGTCCATATCTTCTGAACCAAACCATTGTGGAACACCATGACCCATTGGAGCAGGTTCATAAACTGAATCTACTGGGTTGCCCGGTGGAACACGGTTCACCATTTCTTGTGTGCCTTCCTCGAAAGTATCTGCCGAGTAAATGTCGGAGTAACTTTGAGTAGCGGTTTCTTGACCGATAACTGAGCCTGAGCCTCGTTGTGCAATCAATTGAGTGTCTTCAGATTCTGCGTTAGCAGTAATCATAGTTCCAATACCGTTGAAACCGGGGATTGAAAGTCCTGTCATAGCAGTAAGATAACCGATAACTTGGCTAACACCTGCAAATCCGAGAATTGTTCCTGCACTAAGATACAAACGACCCATATCTCCAGATTGAGAACGAGACTTGTTCACAAGGTATGCACCTGAACCAAGTGTGGTAGCAGTTCGGAGAACGTTACCAAACATTCCAGCACGCTGGAAAGGAATTAGAGTAAGTGCAGAACCGAGGACACCGCCAACGGCTACACCAGCAACACCAGAATAAAACTCAGGAGACATCAATCCTGTCTTAGAGGATTCGACTACATTTCCGATTGCGCTCATATTATCACCTTTCACGTTCAACTACTTAAAGACTTCGGTTAGTTCTAACTGAACCCATGTGCCGAGTCGGTGGAGCCACATGGACTCCCACAGGGTCTCCTAAAGGAGTTCTAACCATTCCAATCTGTGCTTGGGATAGCGGTTGAGGAATGACAGTATCTCCCATGAATGTATCGTTTCTTTGCTTGGCAACTCCTGAATACGCTGAAGCCAAACCAAGTTCAAATTGTCGAGATGAACCAGAGGCTTCCAAAATCTTGGTTGAACCACTACTTGTAAGTGCATCGTCAAGAGGTTGTGTATCAACAGTATATCCTGTTTGAAGAGTTTCGGTGGAAATACGACCAGAGTTTTCTAAAACAAAACCAGCGACTTTGTTTTTAACACGAGGCGAAAGTTCTGACAAAGATTCAACTTCTGACAAAAATCGGTGACTACTGTTAGCACCATACTTAGTAGCCAAAACAGTAGATTTTCCTGAGCGACCCATTAGACGGTCCCAGAAACCGGGAATGCCTGTGGAACTAAGTGTCCAATTTTTGGAACTGGCGGAATAAGAAAGAGTGTAACCATCAATAACTGTTGAAACATCTGAAGTGGGTTCAGCATTCTTAACAACACGTCGAGGTGTGCTGTGAGCAGGTCGGCTCAAAGCATTAGGTGTCATGTGTGCCACAGGTTTGCCGAGAATACTTTCAGCAGCCTTGCTGGATTCGGTATAAGCAGTTAGTTGATATGTGCCACCAAAGTCAGACATAACACCGTGCATGGCACCTTCCATTGGGCTACGACGAAGCGTGTTCTGAATAGCAAGGTCCAGATTCATATTATTCACTACTTCCTTTTGATACTTAAAGACTTCGGTTACTTCTTCCAAAACATTGGGATGAGGATTGCTCCCAACGTAGCAACACCAACTGCTGCATAAGGCAAATAATTGGTGGGTTCTGATTCTACTTCGACCGGTCCGAATAGTTCAGCAGCCATTGTGATTGGAATTGCATCGGCGGTAGCAGTAAGCATGGCTACAATTTGAGAAGCAGGAGCGTTTTCTAATTTAAGTAATACAGATTCACGGTCAGTTTCTACCAGATTCTGTCGAGACCAAAGTGCAGAGGCTACTTGTAGATAGCGTGGGAACAAAGTTTCATCAATAGTCAAAGTTTGAGCGTCGTAACCAGCCGCTTTGAGATTCGCAAGAATACGAGCAAGGGCTACTTGACCAGATGCCCAATCAGAACTTTCGGAGTTTTCTGGAAACAACCAATCTTCAAATTGACGTTGAGTCATACTGGCTACTCGAACTTCTTGGTCTTGATTGGATAATCTTTCAGCCAAAAGAGTGACATCAGCAGGTTCAGGCAAGTTGGGTTCAAAAGTTTCAGAAGGACCCTCGATTTCTGGTGGAATATCTGTTTCAGGAGTTTCAGCATCTGGAGATTCTGGAAGTGGTTCGTCTGCGGATTCAGCAGGAACTTCTGCTTCAGACATAAGTGCTTCATTATCATACTCATTTCTCATGTTTTCAAAACTCGGCATATTGGCTTCTTCAGATTCAGAGATTTTCTTTTTGCGAGCAATACCTTCTTGCAGAGCCTTCGGTAATGAATTGCGCTGACCTTCAGTAAGATACTTTTTCAAATCTTCATCAGTAACTTCCACAGTATCAACTACGGAGTTGGTGTTGGCTTCACCATTGAAAGCCATCTTGTTGTTAGGATTCCCTGCGGCTTCAGTTTGAACCTCGGCTTCTAATTCCGAGAGGAAAGGTGAAACGTCTTCATCCATAACGAACCTTGTTCGTTTTTGATACTTAAAGGTTGGCTTCAGTATCGGAAAGAGTCGGTGTGCCTACCCACGGACTTTCAGATTCAAAACATCGAAGGGCTTCAGTAGAAGTGTGATAAGCCACAGGGCGTAGTTTTTCCCATGTAGTGGCACCGGGCGAACCATCAAGACAAATAATGATTTCAATTTCGGGTGCGTCTTGATAAGAATGTGTGAGTTCATAAATAGCAATAATCTGGCCGATACCTCTGGGGTCAGGTTGTCCGACCTTAAAATCAAATTGTGAAATGCTGGGAATACCAACGTGTCCAGCCCAAGACCATGCAGATACAGAATCTAAAGAAGTAATTTCACAATCTTCAAATGGAAATCCAAAAGTTCCCCAATAGTATTCAGTAGGAATCATAGTTGCTGATTGTCCGATGACAGTTATAAACATTTGGACGTTAAGTTCTAATCGAAGATTACCCACTCCGGATAGGGGAAACTCGAAGAGTTGGGGAAAGGTTGTCCCCTTGTTTGCGTAGCAAACTCAGATTCGGCTAAGAATCGTTGAGTCAATATACAACATTGGCTTCACGAAGGTAAAGATAAGCCACTAAACTTCCAGCCGCAATTCCCGCAGGACCCAAAGCCATACCCACAGCATCTGATTTCTTTTCAATAATGTAGGGAATCGAGTGAATAGTTTCGGCTAATCCAATAGTCATCATGGCAAGTGCCACAGAATAACCTACTTTGTGAATCAGTTTGGATTCTTGTTCAAAGAAAAGTTTAGGATAGTTGGTTACCATGTTGGTTGAGCCTCCTTAAGAACGACGGGCGTAGAAAATACCGCCTAAGATTCCAGCGACAGCAGCGATAACAGGTGCTACCAGAACTCCCTTAGCAGGTGAGGCTTCTTCCAAAGTATCAGTAATCTTGCGACGAGAGGCAACGTTTTTTAGAGACACGCCTTCAGACCAATTATAGTTTCCATGAATGTTCACAATTTCGTAGTTGAAAATTGCTTCTGCGAAATCATCCATTGAAACAATTAGATTATCTGAACTGTCAAAGACACCACCTTTCTTGAAATCAAAATAACAAGCATCATATTCTTCTTCGGTCATGTCTGGTAATTTGGCCCATGAAGCGTCTTCCCACTCATCAACTCTAAAATCAAAATATAATCCTGCTTGGGGCGCAATAGCACGAAGCATTTGTGGTCCTCCATAAGCAAGTCTGAATGGTCCAGAAAACTCATAATCTTCTTCAGGTGCTTCATCTTGACTGTTGAAAGTTTCAGCCGAGCCATACCATTGTGGAACTCCGTAGCCAGAATCCAAAGCGGTGTTGCCACCTTCTGAGTTAGGAACAACTGGGTAAAGTTCTTCTCCAAGTTCAGCGTATTCCATTTCAGCAGACATAGAACCACAGCCACAGCCTTCTTCTTGTTCGCCACGGTATTTCTTGGTGGTGCCACAATCAGCACAGAAGGTTTCGCCATTGAACGATTCAGCAGCGAGTCCCATGTCTTGAACGGTGTCCCATGCTACTCCTTTAGCAATCTTTCGGGCTTGTTGGAAGTTGGGTCCTTTAGACCATGCACCAGAGTTAGGGTTTTGAACACCGGGTTGCACAAAGTATTTGGCTTTGGCTACGGGGTTGCGTCGAGAAATATCTTGACCTACTGGTGGGTTATCTCCGACAATACCTGTGCGGTAATATCCGCCCATTTGTTGAGACATAACTTCACCGAAAACTGCATTCTTAGCCTTGCCACGGTTCATAAACTTGCCACGGATGTCTCGGAGGCGACCGCCTTCGGCATCAAAGGACTCTTCAGCACCTAAACCATAGAAACGATAATCGCCGTAATCAGTTTCGGTTTCAACGTAAGCACTTCTTCCATCATCAATATCTACCTCAAAGTCTTCTTCGCCCGGATAAGGTTCACTTCCGACATTTGATGAAATCTCACCTTCAATGTAGTCTTCTTGTTCTTCAGTTACATCGCCTTCGATTGACCAACCGTATTGAGTGTGTGGGTTATCGTATCGTAGAATAACGGGCATATCTTCTTCGGTGTCAATACGGTCGTGGTCAATTAAGCCACTACCTTCAGCACTAAACCTGTAATTGTCGTTATGGTCATTAGCATAGTTTTCAGCATTCTCCGCCATATCAGAAACTACACCTGCTAAAACCCCTTCATCATCATACAGAACGGAGATTTTCTTTTCAACAGCCCATGTAGGTGTTGTTCCTTCCTCATCAATTCTTAATCGAACTTCCTTTGTGGTCTTCTCACCTTCAGCACCATACCATTGTGGAACTCCATGACCATTAAAGGATGAATCTTGTCCTGTGGTGTTAGGAACAATAGGGTATGACTCATCACCCAATTCTGCGTATTCAATTTCAGCAGACATAGTAATGAGTTCTGATTCTGAGGGTCCTTCGGTGGATGGGTTGGCTACTGTGGGGTCAGCAGGTTCGTAAGCCGAGCCAGATGGTTCGGTGGCTGGTGCAGCGAATCCTACGGATTCAGCAGACTTGTCTTCGTAATTGACAGCCTCTGCAACGCTGGTAGCATCATCAAGGAATGCAGAAACAACGAAACTTCCGGTTGAAGTAGAACCTGATTCAACGGCTTCTTTGATTTCTTCAATGTTAGTAGCGGAAGCAGGTGCGGCTTGAAGTGCATAACTGCCGACGGAATACTGAGCAGTAGAGCCGATTTCGTAGCGACGTGTTCGACGCTTGGTGCCTTCCATTCCTGAAACTTTGGCTTCTCCTGAACTCATATCATTGGTAATTCTAAGAGTCAAGAAATTGTGGTTGTCAGTAACACCAGCAACATAGAAAAGCGCACAAGGATACAAACGCTTTTGGTCATCCTCACTCATACTTTTGTATTGGGCATTAGAAACGACCCATGTGAACTTGTAGAAATTGATAGCGTCGTCGAAAGATGAAGCATCATATCCCCAATAGTCTTCAGATTGAACAAATAACATCTTACTCATTTTCATACTCTCCGTAATTGCGTTTCAAATCCTCCGCTAAATGGAATGGCTGATACCATAGTATCAGAGATGCGGAGAATAGTGTGGGTGCTTCGCCATTGGCTTAGGGGTAAGGTGCGACCAGTAGAAGTATCAAGATATGAGGAATCTACATCTGGGCTAAGAGCAACTTCTCCAAGACGACCATTGACGTTATCATCGGTGCTGTTGCGAGCCAAACTTCCGATTCGATTGCCTCCAACATCTCCAGAAGGTGGAGTCAAGAAAGGAGTATCAATCATAGAAACAAGATAAGGGAAGTCTCGATTAACTTCGGGAGCGAGGCGTGCCACAGGCAAACGGCTACCGTCATAAGTAATACCTACTCCTGCACCTGTGCTGGGGTCGAGGCTAACTGGGTCTTGGGAAGGAGTTTGGGTGTAAGGCATTCCGGGTCCAGTAATGAACTCGTTGTTTGTAGTATTCATAGAAGAAGCGGTTTGTCCGACTTCATCAACGTATTCGGAAGAAAATCCTTTTTCAGCAGGTTGGAATGAATATCCGATGTCGTGGGGATTAACATAAACTGGTTGAGCATCAACAATACCATCCATAAAGGGTGAATCATTAGCGATTGAGTTGGTGCCTTGAAGGTGCAATTGTTGATAACCGAGGAAAGATTGTGCCAAAGAAGTTGGAACTTGGTCAATGGTGACTCCTGAACTTTCAATGTGCATCTCTTCTAAA
>Ga0181394_1000011_pt1 | contig 66127 bp, 33 predicted proteins | sample 17SPOviralmetaG_FD_130123 | JGI IMG/M metagenome (GOLD analysis project Ga0181394, IMG submission 130123) | Marine viral communities from the oligotrophic San Pedro Time Series (SPOT) site, San Pedro Channel, CA, USA - 17 SPOT_SRF_2010-11-23 | ecosystem: Environmental > Aquatic > Marine > Strait...
CCAGCCAATATCCAATTGAATACACCCCAACTAGCAGCTCCATTGTAATATGGAAAATCATTTGCATTTGGAACTCTATATTCACATATCTCTAAAATTCTTTCAACTAATGGGTCTCTCTTTAAATCATTATGTACATATTTCCAAAATGGAGTATCATCTCTTTTTGTAATATAGTGCATTTGAATCAAAGCTCTGAATTCATCTAACATCATATTAAAGTGTTCATTATTTGCTTTGATGTTTGATTCTCTCATCATATCCTCTTTGTAAGGTGATAAGTGATGTTGTGTTAGTTGTACTAACTGAATAATAGATGAATGTATTGATGTTGCTTCTAATGGTTCTAAGAAGGAAGATGATAATCCTATTGAAAGTACATTCTTTTTCCAAACTTCTTTCAACCTACCACTATCGAACTTAATAGTTCTAAGAGGTGTTATCTTTCTACCAGTAACTTCTTGTAGTTCTTTCAGAGCTTGTTCCTCAGATACAAACTTATCAGAATAACAATATCCACATCCTAATCTCTCTTGAGTTGGAATTTGCCACATCCAACCATTTGGCATTGCCCATGCAGTTGTTACGTTTGGAATTTCTTCATCCTTTTCATATTGATGTGTATAAACTAATGCTGAATTAATTGGAAGGTATTCTGAATATGAAATCCATTCTGCTCCAACTGCCTTACTCAATACTCTATTGAATCCGGTACAATCAATCCAAAAATCAGATTCTATTTTAGTTCCATCTTTTAAAATTAATTTTTGTAATTCACCATTTTTAGGATTTAGATTTGTATCAGTTATTGTACCTTTTTGTAATTTAATTCCATTTTCTAATGCAATCTTTTTAAACCACTCACCAACTTTATGTGCATCAAAGTGATAAGCATATCCAGTTTCGTAACTATCACTATTTTCAGTTTTTAAAAATGGTGTTAGATTTTTTTCCCAAAGATATTTGTTAGGACTGGAATCTGGAGCTTTTCCGTATTTAGAACAAATAGTAAAATCCCTATCCAATGGCCAATCTGAAGTTTGTGTTCCAGATAACGATTCAAAGAATCTATCACCTACCCCATTCCAATCAATACAATCAATTCCTAATTTAAATGTAGTATTACAATTTTCAAAAAACTCCTTTTCTCCAAATCCATCGAATTCAGTTAAAGTAGATAAAAGTATTTTTTGAAGTACTCCGGTTGAACCTTCACCAGCTCCTATAATTGGAATATCATCACTCTCTATAAGAGTAACATCGTAAGCTGGAATATCTCTGTGTAAATTTTGTTTGGCTAGGAATAATGCTGATAACCAACCAGCAGTTCCTCCACCCGCTATAACTATTTTCATTTATTAACTATTTATTATGTAACTTTTTAATTCTGTTTTCTTTTCTTCCCAAAGGGATTCACTAATAATTTGTGGTACTGGCTCTGATGAACCTGTATATGATGATGTAAAATAAGATGATGATAGAAAAGAATCTCTCATATCTTCATATTTAGGAACACTTTCAGATAAATGATTAAATGAAATAACCATATCACTTCCACTTTCATCTAAACTAGCTGATGTTAGTATAATCATAGATGAATCATCATCTATAAACTTATAGTAGTTATCAAAAGATTTTACAAACCAATTACCCATTTTTACAAATTTTCATTTATATAATCTTTTACTTCATCTCTTTTTGCCTCAAAAAGTTCTTCGGATACAGTTGTAATACCATCAGCGATAAATGCATCTCTCATTTTCTCATACCCACCACTTTCATCAAAGCTTATTGCTATACATTTGTTTGTAAAATTAGTAGTTACACAAATTATTTCATGTGTTTCATCTACTAATTTAAAATAAGAATTTGTATCTTTAAAATAATGATTTGCCATAATATTTTTTAACTTTGATTGTAAATAGTAATTAATTCTGATGATTGAACAAATAAATTAGTATAATTTGTATAAGCTGTTGGACGTACATTTTGGCGTAATAACCATCCTCTTTGATTTGAATATATAGCTCTAAATTGAGTCCTCCAACTTTGACCCCAACTTATATTATTATCAAAATAAACATCTATTCTATTACCAACTGGAACATAAAACCACCTTCTTAGTCTTGTAGTATTCCACTGCCAATTTTGAGATAAAGCCGTTCCATTGTATCTAAATTCCCAAGCTCTGGTATCAGCATCAACAAATCTTTCAACTTGGTCAAGACCTATTGTAGCTTGTACTGCATTATGTCTATATCCATACCAATCTGAAAATGCATATCCGCTATTAGTTTTACTAATTCCATTTGTAGGATATCTTGCCGATTGACCATTGATAGAACCATATCTACCATTTCTAGCATTCCAAATAGACATATAGCTTGAATAGCTTCTTCCAAACTCTTGGTTTATATTACCCGCCGTTATTTGTCCTGATAAAGGTAGTGTCATAATTAAATATAATAAAGGGTTTGTGTTTCTAAATCAATGTTACACTCATGATTGTTGTTTCTATTAACAACTTCCCACATATCATTAGGCATATTAGAATCTCTTTCTATACTACCATCAACAACTTTAAGTATCTCAGTTGGTTCTATTTTTTGTAATGTAGATTGTATTTGAAATACAATGTGTTCTGGTTCACCTTCGAATCCTGCGTTTACTACTTTCGATAATTCTTGTGCCATATAACCTCATTTTATTTTACGAAATATCGTTGGATTCTATCAACGTATATGTGAAAGAGTTTCCCCATATATCTCTAGCCTTTCTACAAATTTCCATAAATTCGTTGAAATCAGATTCTTTAGATAGTACTTGACAACCAGCAGACCATTTATCAATCTGAGTTGAACCATTAACGAACTTCCCAGCTTTATGAATATTGATTCCAAATATACCTTCATGTACATTTTCTTCAATCATATCATATTTACCATCTTTGTTATTATCTCTATAAACCTTAACAGCCTTTTGTTGTCTTAGTGCCTCATATTTACCTTGGTGTAATCCAATTTTATGAGAACCTCTATATTGACCTGGTTTTAAGATTGCAACACCATCTTTGTTTAATAAGTTCTTTTCCCAATGTGAACCAGGATCAGTTGTTGCTTTATATTCGTTATAAACCCACTTTCCATCTGAATCTTTGTAAGATATTGTAAGAGTATCATCAAATTTATTTGTTACTTCACCATATGTATCGGAATTTCTAATACCAACGATGTTAACATCATATCCTTTATCACTTGTAAAGTATTTATACCCATTACAATTTAATGCTTCTTCGATTTGTTCTCTTGTGAATTTTGCCATTTCTTATTTTTTATTTTTGATTAAATTCGATAACCTCAAAAATACGAGTTTGAATACGTTTAGTACCTTCAGTATTTGTAAGTATTATTGAATTTCTAAATTTTTGCCAATCTATTACAAATGTCTTATCTAATACACCACCATTTTCCTCTCTCACTAACTGGTTTAATGCGTTAATAGTATATAACGTATTTGATTCTTTTTTTCTGTGTATTAGTATTGTATCTTCTAAAGGTTGTGGTGGTTTGAACTCCGTATTAATATTATAGGTAACGTAAAGTTCATCTAAGTTTGACTTATTCTGTAAGATATAGATATAGTTATACACTATCACATAAGTCTCTCTGATATCCTGCAGAGTCTTTTGTAACCCATCCTTTGAAGTAAATGTACACAATAATTGTGTTTTCATAAATTTTTTTATATATTAATCAATCACCTATAAATATAATAGAATATTTTTAGGGTTAATTAAATAAACTCTATATCTTTTTTAAATCTTTCTAATGATTTTGTATCCCACTCATCGGTATTGAATGTACCCATCTTTAGTGCATGGGCCATAAATGGAGTTTGTAACATTTCCATTGTAGGAGATGCTCCTATACCTCTAGCTCTACCTTGTAATTTAAATAATGGGAACTTTTTTTGAGATTCATGTTTAAATAAAATTTGACCAGATTCATAATCAATTTCTATTGAATCAGAAATAGCTTTTTCTAATTCTTTAACTGATTTTTTACCATCTCTAACCTCTTTTATTTGCTCTTGTAATATATTTTGGAAATTAGAACCAAATAAAGTAATCAATGTTTGTTCATTTAATACAGCACCATCTGGTTCAATACCATACATTGTTTGGAACCCATCTACGCCACCTTCTTTGACTGTTTTATTTAATCCCAGTGTTTCTGTAATGTGCATTGATTTTATGATATGTTTATTCATACCTTCTTTGGCTTCTTTATCAGAGTTCAATATATTAAATGTTCTTTCAGTTAATGCATCTTCAGATTTTCTTAAATGATTATATTCCTCTTTATGATAAGCTTGAGTTAACTTAGCTAAAACTTTTTGTTGATACTTACTCAAATTACCATTAACCATATTTCTATGTAATACTTCTGGATTTTCCATTTCTCTAAAGTATATCGGTTGATTTGAACCACCAAAATATTTTTTCAATATTTCAGGTTCATTCTTTAATCTTTCAAAATCTTCTTTAATAGTATCTACTGTAATAGTACTACTGATAGATTTAAACCTATCAGTTAAATCATCCTCATATGCTTTAATTGACATTGCTTCAGATAATTTTTTATGAGATTCATTACCCATTTGTGATTTTAAATCACCTAATAATAATTTAGATTGTTTGGCCCAACCACCATTATTTAAGAATACATTTCCATCTTTTTTAAGAGATAACCCAATATTTTTACCATCTTTAGTTCTAACAAACATATCCGATGATGTTTCTAAATTAGGGTCTACACCAATAGCTATTCTACCAGCATCAGTATCCCATGCAACATCTTGAATATTTTCTATCCCAATAACCTCATCTATCTTTTTTAAACTAGATAATGTAGATGATACCCATTTTTTACCTGTTTTAGAATTTAATATATGGTCATCTGAATTTACTATTTTAGAAAACTCCTCTTCTATTTCTTCCAATGATTTACCACTTTGTAATAATCTTAAACCTTTATGAACCATAGCTTCACCAGCTCTTGATTCAGGTGTCCCAGCTCCAACATTTTGTGTTTCACCAGCTTTTGTTCGTTGAGCTTGAGCTTTAGCTTCTGTCTTAGTCATCATAAGAGACTTATCAGCTGAATTGTGGTCTATTTTAATTGATTCTTCTTTTGGTAATTTTTTTAGTTTTGAATTTTTTGATTTGGGAGTTGTATCAATATCATCATCCTTTTTTAAATCAGGAGCTTCATATCCAGCTTCTGAGGAAAACATATCTTTTTTCTTTTTTTTAGAATCATCTTCTTCAGAATCTTCTTTCTTAGTATGAGTTCCCTTTTCAATCGCTGCATCTCTTGCTTCTTCACTATCAAATGCTACTGTTTGGTTTGTATCTTTCTTTGTAGCAGTAAATTTTTTATCATCTGCTTCTAAAAGATTTTCAATTAATTCGTTTTTGATTTTGGTATATCCCCACTCATCTAATATCTCAGCTAGAATAGATATTTGTTCTCTATTATCTAACATAGGGTATCCTTCGTTAGAACGATAAGATAACTCAGATAATAATTCTTTGATTAATTCGTTTTTGTTCATAGTAACTCTTCCTATATCCTATAAATATTAAAGTTTTGAGTAATCCGTTCCCCAACTAGCATTTATAGGAAACCCATTACTTTCTACAATTTCTTTTAATTTAAGGGCTTGTTCTTTAGGAGTATCCAATGGAAAAGAAAATAAGAATGAATCATAAGTGTATAAACTTAACTCAATGTCGGTTTGTTCAATAAACTCCAACACTTTCCTCATTGTATCCATATTTAACTCAGTTTCAGTTGCTTGTAGTAAATAGTTGAATACTTTTTGTGGATTCAAACCTTCTATCGAACTAAGGGGTATATTTCGATTGTAAGTCGATACATAACCTTTTTTGGATGCGTTACCCCACATTTCATCGATGTACTCTCTAACCTTCTTATAATAAGGAATAGAATCGAATTCTTCGGGTATCCCACCATAAAGGAGTTGGAATGTAATTCCTTTAGATTCACCATAATCAACACCATATTGGTCCGCTAACCATTGGTGAACCGAAGTATCGGGTAATTCGTAATCAATCAACTTACCTATGATTCGGGGGTGATAGGCATCATAATCCATTTGTAGGAATATGTGCCCATCTTTGGGAATAAATACTTCTCTCGTTCCATCCTTTTTATTTAAAGCAGAGAAGTTGATTCCCCCAAATCGGTTGGAAGGACGGGATGTAATAGTATATGGGTTATATTCGGTATATACGATATTGTTGTTTAAATGTTTAGTAGCTTGTGGATATCTATCAAAAAATTTTCCTCCATCGACCCGAACCCCATATCGTTCAATCTGAGATAATAGAGGAATCATCGTATTATCAACCCAACTTTTAGGAGATAAATCGGGAGGGGGAATAGTACTACTTATATTATCAACAAATGATTTTAAATACTCTCCCCATTTCATTATAGGTGCTATCTTTCCTAAACCATCTCTTATACCCATTCGGATATAATGTGAGATAAACGATTGATTTTGTACCTCATAAGGTATAGTTTGATTCTTTTCAAAGAAGTAATAGTTGGATATATCAAAAATATTTTGTATATTTGTATCAGTTTGTAATAAGCCTTTCTTATTCCATACCCATTTTGGTTGTGTTGAGGTTGAAAGGTCTAAATGGTGGGATTTACCATCAATATGATTATATATGAGAATAAAGTCAGTTTTTCCCACTCTTACGAATAAGAAGGCAAGTTCATTGTTCATTGGATGTTTATCCAAATCAGACCATATAGGAATTACAATTGAGGGATTGTTTTCCCACATTTGCATAAAATTCTCTTTCTCTTTATTAGATTCTACTACAATCATCTAACAAATATAAGAAAAATATTTGTAATATCCAAATTATTTTTTATGAAATTGTAAAAGATTTGGTAAATACAATGAAATTTTGGGGATATCCTCAGATGCTAATTGTAATGATATTGAATTAGATTTCTTTACTTCGATAGGGTCTCCAGTTATTCTCCAATCTAATTTTGTCTGAATATAAAAGGGATTACCTTTATATCGATTAATTTCATTTACTGAAACTTCGAATATATTAGATGAGGAATCATTAGATTTTTGTACAAAACACCTTTGTATATATCCTCTCTGATATTGTCTATCGGTTATAGTTGGAATAAATGGTGTTACATCTCCAATAATATACGATTGTGAACTTGCTATTTCTTTATATCTATCGTTATCCATTATGTATTGTTTCTAAATCCACCTTCAACTTCAGTAAGCCATTCCATTCCTTGAATAGTATGTTTTACACCTAAAACTTGGAAAAATCCCTGCTTTTCATATTTTGCTGGGATACCTTTTACAGCAAACCTGTCTCCTCTTTTTATACCACTAACACCATATACAGTAAATGTAAAATTAATTGGTAATAAAATGGATACACCTTCTTCTTCTTCCATATCAGATTTAGCCATTTTTAGCAATTGTTTATCATCATAAACAGATGCATAAGTTTTTTCTTGCACAACATACTTAGGTTTTATATCCTTTTTTTCAAATTGTACTTTAGGATATGTACCTATTTTACCTAAAAAATTAGCGTAATTCTTTTCTTTTAGTTCTTCATCTGTTTCTTTTCCGCTTTTTTCTTCTATTGGTGCTTCTTTTCTAGAATCTATTTCTTTTAAAACTAAATCAGTAATATTACCTGCGTCTAATCTACCAAAAAGCGGTTGAGTTTCACCATTAATTTTTTTTGCCAATCTTGAACCGATAACTTGATTCATCTTAGCAGCACTCATATCCAAATTTAACGAAGCATCTTTGAAAATAGAATCAGTACCTATTAAATTAAATGTATATGGGTTTACTTTTGGTTTATATGTAAAATTAGTTTCTTGTATTGTGATTATTTGGTCTCCCTTTTTTAATTTTCCCTTATCATTTTCCAAAGTTGTTTCCATAATCTGAAAATTCCATAAATCATTTACAGCGGAGGACATTCCATTTAGAATTTGATATAGAGCATCTTTTACTGTAAAGTTACTTGTTCCCATAATACCCGATGCGAAATCAAAGTTTACATATAAATCATCTAAAAACCCCCATTTACCTTGTGGTTTGTCTATACATTCACTTGCTGGTGTAGTACCATCTTTATATTGTAAATCATAGGATGTACCATCAACTAAAACAGAACCACCATTAATAGCGTTTTCAAAAGGAAATTGTATTTTTCTACCATCATATTCTATCGAACAATCTTCAGGTGGTGATGGTATTGCTTCTAATGATTTTGTATTATTTTTAGCATCAAGAAAACTAAATCTTGGTGTTTTTATATTTGGTATTAATAACTTACTTTTATCAGTACTAAATATATTTGGATAAGCTGAACATATAGTATGCTCTGAGTGGATTTCCATAGAAACTGTCTTTTTTCCTATTTTTAAACCCTTTATAATCATTTGGTTCATTATCTTCATAAGAGTACCAAATCTTATAAATTTTTCACTACCAACTATTTTAGTACCTGCAGGGATTTCTATACGTTCTGTGTTACCATCCTCACCCTTTTCTTTTGAACCACCTACACCAAAGAATCTTCCAACAGCAGTTCCATCTGCTTTGTTGTTTAAACTATCAGTAATCGTTTCATCAAAGTTTATATAGTTAACTGCTTGTGCTATTGGTACTTTTCTAAGGGAATCATCAGTTTTAGTAGCCAATGATTTAATTTCTGCAGTTTTTCTATTAGATGGTAATGCGTTATAAGCAAACATCCATCGTTTTATATTTAAATCAGTTTCAAGACTTAAATTTTTATAATCAGGTTCTTTTTTAGATTTTTTATCAATGGCATCACCAGAATTATCACCATTTACTAAATAGGCTGGTAATTCGGTGAACCCCGTACATTTTACTTCAACAGTCCAATTTTCACCTTCAGTTGCAATTCCTCCACCAGTTATAAATCCTAAATAATTATCATATTGTCCTTTAGATGCTTCTCTTTTAGTTGTTAGATTTTTGAAATTTTGAAAATTAGCTATATTGTTTGCATTTAATTTTTTTACTAAACCTTTCATAGAGTCTGGTGTATTCCATCCCCATTCTAAAAATACAGTAAATCCTGGTTCTTGAAAATATTCAGTTATTAATTCCATTTGGTCTTTAGAAAAACATTTAATTGTAAAATTAGCTTTTCTACTTAAATTACCAGCTCCCTCATCTATTTCAATAGATTCAATAATTGGAGAAGGTTTATAACCTTGCCCCTCTGATGGATTTATTGGGGAACCTCCCCAAGTTTCACCAATAGTACCACTTTGTTTATTAATTCCATAAATAGAAGAAACACCAGCAGCTCCAAATAATCTAAAATTTGGATTAGATACTAATGTCAACCCATCTCCCTTATTACCAGAAACGGCAGATGTTACTCTTACCCAAGCATTTAACTTAGATACGTTATATACACTACGTTTTCTACTTTCTAAGGTTTTCGTAGCATATCCCGCAATATTTGAAAATTTTGGAAATGTTCCCATAACTGTTATTCACTAAAGTTTACTAATATCTCAATATAGTTTTGTGGTATTCTTAAAATTGTACCATCTTTTAAACCAAATGGAGCATTATGTATATTATTTGCCGATGCAATTATCCACCATAGGGATGCATCTTCATAGTACTGATATGCTAGAGTATCTAATCTATCACCAGTTTCAGTAGCTACATAAACATCATCATCTCTTAATGGTATTTTAGGATATATATTAGAACGATATACTACTCTACCATCATTTAGTTTTTTACTTTTATTATTTTCGTATCTACTTGCCATCTATTATTTACTTTGAGGTTCAAATGAATAGAATTTTCTACCTGATGTATTATTTCTACCTATTAAAAATTTAACAGTCATTGATACATCAGTAATCATTGGTAATCGATATCCTTTCATATCTATATCAGCATTCTCAGGAGTACCTGTTATAATTCCTACTGCATTCGATAATACTGTTTTTTCTTTATCAGTTACATTCCAAGGAGTATTATCATCCCATGTATGTGATAAAGATTCTATAAATGATAATTTACCTTTATATAAATCACCAATTGTTAATCTAATAAATGGTGGAACTACTGCAGATGAATCATAATACCCTTGTGGGAATACTAATGAATTTAAAAAGTTAATTTTATCCCATCCAATTTTATGTTCTACTGCATTTAATGAATAAACTTTAAAATTAAAAGTTACACTTCTTTCTATTCCACTATATGTGTAATTACTGAATGGTGAACCAATAAACTTATGAGAATCCCAAGATGGAGAAAGTGTTTCACTCAATCCACTTAATGTTGCTCTAAATTGTACAGTTTTATTTCTATGTATTGAGGTAAATTTTAATGGTACAAAATCTTGTTCATCTAAAGTTGTTCCATCACCTAATGTAAGAGTTTCACCTTCAAAGATATTGGTATTATTAATAGTATCAGCAATTTGACCCATACCTCTTTTCTTTTCTATAAAATCATTTTTTGATATTGGTCCTCTAATCTTACTTGCAAATGATTTTCCTTTTCTATCAGGGTTTGAACTGAATAATATCTTATTTGGGGTATCTAAATCTTTTAGAGCCTTTGAATACCTTCCACCCAATCCACCTTCATCTGATATATCACTAAAATCTAGTTTGTTAGGATTTGGGTCATTTTGTTTATTTTTATCTAAACCAACTCTTGTATCTTTACCATCTTTATTTAATGGTATATTTAGATTAAATGTTTTGGAGTACATTAAGCCTTTAGCATCTATTATCCCATCTGCATCTGCGGGGGCAATTGTTACACCAGTGGCACTATCAATACTACCATAATTTGTTGTTGTATTTTTTAAACCTACTAACGATGCCCCATTGAATCCGGTTGTACCAGCTTTTCCGAATAATCCTTCTCTTAACCTATCTTTTCCTAATTTTATTGCACTACCTAATGCTTGTTTACCAATATCTTTTATATTACCACCACCAGTGCCTTTTAGAAATTGACCTAATGGTTTCCCAGTACCGTCAGTTTTTGCTTTTTTTAATACCTCTAAATAGTTTTTTTGAATTTCACCACTTTTTAAAGTATCTTTAATTGTAGTATTAGTAGCTACTTTGGTTGGTATTATTGTTTGTGGAATTCCTAAGAATTTACTATTAAGTACTGCATCTCTACCTTTTTTGATAAGATTACCCAATGGACCACCACCACCATCATCACCACCAGTTGCTGCTCTCATTGTATCCAAAAGTGTAGTAGTTCTAAGTGTTAATCTTGGTAATTCACTACCATATATAAATGGCATTGATGCCGTTCTTATTAATCTAGCTCCTGTTACTTCTTCTTCTAAAAGAGTTTCACTTCCTTTAGCTCCTAAATTTTTTCTAGCTAATCTAGCCAATGACATACCAACTGTATTCACAAATGGGTCAGCTGCTGAAATACGAATATCTTTTGAATTTCGTATAGCATATGCTTCTTCAGCGGTTTTACCACCTTGTGAGGGAAGTTGTCTACTTTTAAATAATTCTTCTAATGTTGGCATAATATATTATATTGCGTATGAATTACTTCCTATCTTATTTACTCTACTTGCTATCGCTGATGTAACTTTTCCTCCATCTATATAAACATCTTTTGTTTCTCTAAATGTTGTTTTCAATTCTTCTACCCAAGCTGGATTATCTTCAGCTCCTCCAGCATCACCACCTAAACCTAATAAGGAACTCGCTGCTCCAAATGCTGAAACAGCCATCATTGCTGGAATTGCCGTTATACCAGCAACTGAGAATCCTACTAAAGATGCGGTTAGTGCAGCAAATCCACCAGCTAATCCTAATACGGATAATGCTAGTTCTGGGGTTGCTACTTGTGCTATCTTTCCAAAGAAATCTCCCAATCCACCAAATACTTTTGCAACGGCTGTACCTACTGATACTACAATGTTACCAATAGCTTCACCAAATGCTTTAATACCAGGTGCTGCTATTTTAAGTGCGAATCCAATACCAATAATTGCTCCAGTTACTGCAGCTAATCCTAATAGAGCTTGTGGGGAAGCAAATGCACTAACACCCTTTGCTAATCCTTTGAGTCCACCACCCATTCCTTTCATCATTCCACCGATTCCACCACCTTTAGATACTTTACCAACGTTACCAGCTACTGATTCAGTTGCTGAACCTGCTACGGAAGTTGCAGCTCCTGCTGCTTTCTTCCCTAAACCAACCATACCTTTTAGTTTACCTAATGTTTTTGAAATACCACCACCAAATGCTGTCCAAGTTTGACCTGCCTGAGCTGACATTGTTAGGAATCCGCCAGCCCAACTCATCATTTTAGGTCCAACTTCAGCTACTATTGCTTTAAGTGATTCTCCCATATTAGAGAAATCACCATTCATTAATTTAGATATGTTTTGTGCTTTTTCTTGGTTTGCTGCCATCTTTCCAAGTTCTGCAACTGATACACCTAATAAATCTGCCGTAGCTTTCTTTTGGAAGTAATCCATTTTGTTAAATGCATCAATACCACCAAGTGAACTTAGGGTTTCTTTCATCATACCCTCTAAGTCACCTTCCATTGCTAATTGTCTAGCCTTATCAAGATTAATGTTTTTACCTAACATTGCTCCCAATTCTAATTCTTTGGTAATAGATGATTCAAAATCAAGTAATCCATCTGCTATACCACTAATGGTACTCATATTAGTACCTAACTTAGCAGCATAACCAGCAGCTTGTAATATATTTTTACCACCATCTTTTCCAAATAGTGCAAACTCTTCAGTTGAACCAGCAACATCACCCATTAATTGAGAAACTGGTATGTTATTCATTCTAGCGAATTCTCTACTACCAGCTGCGAGATTACCAGCAGTTTCTAATGAACCACCATTTAACCTAGCTAAAGAACCACTTAATGTTGCTGCTTCGGCACCACTAATACCTAAATTATTAGCCATTAAGTTAGTTTGAAGTTGTGCTCCAAATGTAGCATCTTCCAATCCACCCATTTCGGCAGATAATGATTTTAGAGTTTCTGCAGAATCACCAAATGCAAAACTTAATACAGTTGCACTACCAGCTGCTCCACTTAAACCTTCACCAACTTGCCCTAATTCTTTATTTACTTCGGATAGTTTACCAAAAAACTTTCCACCACCTATTAATAGCAATCCAGTTATACCTTCTGCACTTTTTAGATTAGTAACAAATGTTTCAGCAGTTTCTGTTATGGCTTGCATTGAAGATTTTAATGCTTCTTGTGCTGCTTTTTGTTTTTCAAGAGCTTCTTGTTCCTCCTCAGATATATTTGATAACGTATCTGCTATTGAGTTTTGTTCTTTTAGATTTTTTATTAAACTTTTACTTCTACCATCAAGAGATTTCATTATATCATCTCTTTTAGATGTTAATGCTAATCTTTGATATTCATCATCCTTTGTTAAGCTTGCGATATCACGATTCAAAGACATAACATCCATTGATTTTTGGAAGTTTTTATCTTGAGTTGATGATGTTATATCTAAAGTTTTTTTCTGAGAAGTACTTAGGTTATCATATATAGTTGAAATAGATTTTATCGAAGATTCTTCTGAAGCTAATGCTTCGTTTCTTGTATCATTTACCTTTTTAAGTTCTTTAGCAGTAGCTACTAATTCTTTTTTTAGGTCAGATTGTTGTTTTACTTGTTCTTTGGTAATGGCACTACCAGCAGCTTCAATCTTATTTATTTCAGATTGAAGAGATTTTATCTCTTTTAATAAATCAGCTCTACTTTGTGCCATTTAGTAGTTTATTTTGAATATTTCTTTATAAGGTCATCTAATTCTGCTTTTTCTTTTCTAATTTTTTCCATTTTATCTGTAAAAGATTTTGGTAAGCCTCTATCAGATGCTTTTTTAATTATTCTATTAGCAGTACCTTTTTGCAATCCATCGAAAAAGTCTCCTATGAATCGAGAAACCATATTTAGTTCATTTATTTCTTTTTTTGACATGATTAGTTTCTTTATAGTTTTATACTACTATAAATATTGGATAAAAAAAAAGTAAGGATTATTTCCTAACCCTTACTTTTGATTTACGTTCTGCTTTTTTGTATTCGTCTGCTTCTTTCTTTTTGAGGTCTAATAACTTATTGAAGTAGAACTTTCTCCATTGTATTGGCATGAAGTAAACATCTCTCCAAGTAAATCCATTACCAAAGTTAACCAGCTCCCAAATTTGATTATGTAATTTAATCGAGTAATCACTCGGAAGGGTAAAAAAACCCGGCCCCAAAGGGGATATCGAGAGCCTCCTCTTCTCCCGTCAACTCTGATACAAAGTTGAATTTTAAATCCATATCTGGACTGATTTCTCTTACATATTTTCTGAATGCTTTGGTATCTAATGCTAAGAATGAGTTTGATACCCACTTAGTAATGAATCCCCTATCTTCATTACCATCTACCGATTGAATCATATATTTCAAACGAGTTGTTACATCAAATGTAGTATCTCCCTTTCCTTTATATAATCTAGCTAATGCTTGGTTTTCTTTTGTGATTTCACTTTCATCACCATGTGTTAGAAGTTTGAATTCCAACTCTGCCCCACTTTTTGGTAATTTAAATTTATAAAGATTTTCACCATTTAATAATGATTCATTAAAATCTTTTGTTTTTACCTTAGATAAATCAATACTTACCTCTTGCTCTTCTAATGTAGATGGGTCAGTTATTTCTACTTTATATTCTGAACCATATCCCAATACTCTAGTTGCTAACAGGATTGCGTTTTTATCACCAATAAAGATATCATTGATATCTACATTTGGTTCTACTACTACTGATTCGAATAACTTATCTAATACTACACCTTTTTTGATTAGAGATTGAGATGCAAGAATATCTTCTTCTCTTGCTGTCATATATTTAATCTCAATATTACCCTTTCTTAATGGGTGTCCTTCTGGATAAACTAATCCTTTTGATGGTAAATCTACTACCTCAGTTGGGAAATCAAATTTATTTTCGTTCATAATTAACCTTTATTTGTTTGTATATATAAGTATATCAAAATAAAAAAGTTATAAAACGAAAAAAGGTTCTCACTAAGAGAACCTTCTTCAAATATATAGATAGTAGTGGATAATATCTTAAAATTCTAATATTGCGTAATCGTATGAAAGAGTTAATTCGATATCAGCTGGGTCATTAGATGTAAAATCTAAATCATTAAAGTTAGCTGCCTGAATAAATGCACCTTTTAACTTCCATTGTTCAATCTTATCACCAACAGGTCCTAGCATATAAAAATCGATATCTTTTTTGTAGAAATCTGCGTATCCTTTTCTACCAGTTAAAGATTCGTATCCTAATCTTACCCATTCCATCACTTGTTGTGCTCCACTTGGAACGATTGGGTCATATAATGTAATTGTGATATCCTGCCATTCACCTTTACCTTGTAGTTTTCTATAAGTGTTGATGTGGTCTAACTTTACAGTTTCGAAATTGATAGATGGTCTAGCTGCAGTTTTTATCAAGTAAGATTGAATTCCATCAATCTCCATGATATACCTGTTCTTCATCTTCGGTTCGAAGTTGGTGAACATCATTTCGTTAAATTCTAATACTTCTGCCATTTTTTTATTTTCCTCTTTATACTAATAAATATTAGTTGTTCAAATTTTTATATTATGCTGAGAATGATGCTCCAGTTGGTAAGATGTTGAAATCAATTACAATGAATTCAGCGGTCTTAGCAGGTTGTAGGAAAATCTGTCCAGCCAATATGTTTCTATCAACAACATCAGGTGTGTTGTTAGTCTCATCCATAACTACTTTAAATGCGTACAATCCTTGTCTTTGTTGGATACCTTCTAAGTAAGGTTGTACAGTGTTGATGAATCTACCTCTAGTCGATGCCGTATTTTGTTCGAATACTAAGAATCGAGATGTAGATGCCACAAATTTCTTAACGTTGATTAACAATCTTCTTACATTGATTCTATCTAATGCTGATGCTTTATCTTGCAACGTTTTTTGTCCAAATGCTACAATACCTTGTCCAGGGAAAGTTGCGATTGGATTTACTTTGTTTTCATATAAAGTATCTCTTTCAGAGTGTGTTAATCTATTCAATACTGAAACTGCTCCAATAATACCTCCTCTATTTAAACCAGCAGGTGCGAACCATTCAGCTGCAATAGCATCATTCGCTGCGTACACAGCAGGTAATAGTACTGAAGGTGGTACTGAGATTAGTTTGTTAGTATTTGTATCTACTGTCTTAACCCAAGGATAATAAGAACCTACATAGTTCGAATCAATTGAGTTAGCTTGAGTAGTAACTTGTGCGATTGTATCGTTTACTGAAGTTAAATCAGTAATATAGAATGCATCTTGTCTAGCTTCTACCATATCAATCACATCAGTAACAACTGCTGGGTGTAATCTTCTTATAATACCCGGTGTTGCTACCATATTAATATCATATTCATCAGCGTTTGAAATTGCGTTAACAGCTTTAGCGTATGCAACTGAACCACTAGCAGTAGAATCAGTTAAAGCTAAACCTTGCGAATTTCCAGCTGAAATGTTTGAACCTAAAGCGATTTCTCTATTCGGGCTCATTCCATCAAATCCTCCTTGGAATCCTAATGAGAATTGTCTCTTAATCATATCAGCGGTTGCTGAACCAGTCATTTCTAATGATAATCCAACTCCACTTACATTTCCATCAAATCCAAAAGCTAAGTTAGAACCAACTCCTACACTTTCAGGTAGAGGTTTCATATAGTTAGCGTTATCATCTTTTATACCAATTGATTCAAAATCAAATCCAGCATAATATTGTGGGTTACCACTTGTGTTAGCGATTGAACCAGTTTGATAAACAGCTGCTGGAACAATAGTTTCATCAGTTGCTTTAATTGGATTAGAATAAGCTCCATGTCCAAATGGTGCAGCAGATACAGGGTAAGAACCTTGCTCTCCTACTTTTACTCTAATATACTTAGAGTTGTTTATCCAATCACCATTTTCAGTAATTTTACCATTTGAATCAATAGTATTCCATCTATCACCAATTACTCTTGCAATATAGTTTGGAGATGATGGGTCTAAGTTTACATTACTAAATGTTTCTAATACTACTTTTCTTTTATCAGTATCATTATAAGAACGAACAGTTACACTAAATACTGAGTAATCAGTTCCTCCATCTTCACCTGCTGCCTTAACACCAGATATAGAAATCTTAAATCTTTTGTTTTCACCATTACCATGTCCTAAAGTATAGAACTTAAATAGGTCATATCTTTCACCGGAGATTAGTTGTGATTTTACATATGGTGTTGCTGCCGTACTAGCATCGTAAGTAAAGTTCTGAGTTGGTAGTGCAACTGCTTCTACTACATTTTTATCTTCGATTCCATCAAATGCATTCTTAAAGTAAGTATAAGTGTATGCATCTTTAGAACCTCTTGCATTAGAACCAAATACATCAGTTACATCATTGTTATCAGTTGATAATAAAGAAGAAGATACTTCTCCAATACCACTACCACTAACAACAAATGAACCTGTTGCATTTCCATCAGATATGGTAAATCCACTAAATCCAACTTCTTCATCACCATTATGAGTAGAGTGAAGAGTTGAAATTAATTTCAATCCAGCTGAACCAGTTACTGCAATACCAATAGGGTTTGCTTGGTTATAACCACCTACTCCTGCTACTCTTACAATAGTTGCCGTACCTGCTTCTCTAAGATAGTTTTGTACTGCATATTCTGTGTAATAAGTACCATCAGGAGTACCAAATTTATCCTCAAACTCACTCTGAGTTCTAACGATTGTGGGAACAAACGCTGGCCCTTGTTTGAAAGGTCCAATAAACGCTGCTCCTATTTCTCCAACCCCTTGTGCTAGGAATGATAAATCATTCTCTCTTGTGAATACACCGGGTGATACAATTCTTTCTGCCATATTATCTCCGTATTATTTAATAAACAATTTAGTTATTACTATTATAAATATAACTAAAAGTTTGAAACCAACAATTAAACTTCAGGTGTTGGAGTTACTGAACCTGTTGACCAAGGTAAGTCTCCTTCTCCTATTTCTTCAGTAGCATCATCAACTTCATCAATCTTATTTTGGATTTGTTCTGAGATGTGGTCCCAGTATCCTGATGATGGATGTGTTACTGAAGCTGAAGCCCATCCTGCTACTAACTCTTCAGTTAATTCTCCGAAAGCTACAAATTCATCAGCTGAACCCGAATCAAAATCAATTGGAGTTGCTCCTATAAATCTACCTTCAGTACCAGTAGTACCTTCAGTTCCAGTACATGTCCATCTAACGTGTAAAATTACGTTATCGTAAGAACCTACTGTTTTTTTAGTCATTTGGGTTACACCCCAAGAATAAGTTACTGCCATTTTATTTTCCTTTTTATATATATAAGTATATAGGTTGTTCCCCAAACGGAAAACAATCACCTATAAATATAACTAATTTTAGTTAAACACAAATATTAAGATATACTTCCAGATGTTTCTACAAAACTACTTGATACTTCTGACCAAATCGTTTGAATAAATGTAGATTCACTTACATACAAATGTGCTTCATTATCAAATTGATAAAAAGTACTTGTATGATTTCTGTTAATCTCCACCCCATCTTCAATAAATGATATTCTTTTTATTACCTCAAGATGTGGTGTATTGACATTAATTTCTAATTTGTTTAAAACTATTTCTTTTTCTATTGCCATTTTATTATTTGTTTAATAATTCTTTCATCATCTCTTTCATTTCTGAGAGTTCTGATTTTAAATATTCAATTTCTTCTTTTTGTGATTTAACTATATCGTTTTGTTCATTCACTGCGTTAATTAATAAAGGAGTTAACTTATCATATTGAATTGTCATATAATCATACCCCAATTGTTCTGCAAGAGGTGCTGGTTTAACAATCTCAGGAAGAACTTCTTTAACATCTTGTGCGGATACACCTATTTGTAGTTCAGTTCCTTCATATCCAATTGCATTAGCTTCTTTATTATTTCTATAATAGAAACCATTTAATTTACCAATTTTATCAAGAGCATTTTCAATATCACCTTCCTTATCCTTCAATCTCATATCAGAATAGTAAGCGATTATATCAGATGATGAACGCATTGAACCAATAACATATGCACCATATGATTCAGTTCTTATTTTTTCAGCACCATTATAGTATAATCTTACTCTATCGTTTCGATAGTTAAGCATGTGCCATTCGTTATTTACATCATTGTAAATACCATTAGCAGAACTCATATCGTGCATAAACACAATTCTACCACCAATAGACCATCCTTCGTATCCACCTACATCCGAACCATAAGTTGCAACAGTACCATACTGTCCACCTTCATCTCTTACAGCACGTAATCCACATCCTCTATCTTGGAAGTAAAGACCTGATGAACTTCTAGCTCTAAACCAGTTGTTTACATATATACTACTTTGATTTGATGTTGATGCTGGGTCTACATAGTATCCAGTATTATTTGAATCGTAATATCTACCAGCATACATTGAACCACCATTACTACTATTCTCATCAAGAACAGGAATAGTTCTCCAACTTCTCCATCCACTCCAAGAACTTCTGAATCTCAAGTTAGTAATTGGTCCACCAACCATCTGCCATCCGTAACCACCAGTGTTCGAACTACGATAATGGAATGCCTGCATTCCTACCCAGTGAGATGTACCTGAAGGTTGGTTACCTGGATTACTCCAAGAATCAATGAAACCAGAACCCCAAGTTGAAACAACGTTCATATCTTGTCTACCCCATCCAAATGCACCAGTCCAATAGTTAGTATCACTGGTTTGACGAGGTCTAGCTCTATAATATTCACCACTATTTCTTGTATGACCCGGCTGACCTATGTAAGCCATCGTTCTATTACTCACACCTTCGAATCTCGTAGAGTGTGCAGATGCACCATCGAAATAATAACCAGTATTATTTGAATCATAAATAATTGGTGCTCTTAATGAAGAACCTGCTTGTAGGTTGTAGTTAACATATACGTTATTTGTACCTAATGGGTCAGTAGAGTTGTTAACAGACATGACCTGCGTTGCCATATTGTAATCGTTGTAGAAACGCATACCATTGTAAGATGCGTTTGCTCCAAACTTAATACCAGTATGGAATGCGATTCTTAAATCAGGATATCTATAAGACCATCCACCACCTTCTCTATAAATAGCGTATGCAGTACTTCTACCAGATGAGAAATACATACCAAATTGATGGTCTGTAGATACATCATATCTATTACTAAGGTAATTTGCTCTTGTTACATTGGTAATTGTTGTAGATGCAAAATCACCATAATAACCAGTGTTGTTATTATCATAGAAAAGTGGACTTCTTACATCAGAATTATGTCTAAAGTAATCTGAGTTTAATCTCGCTACTTCATTATTTGAACCAGTACCAAATATTGTTGTTCCACCATCATAGTAGTTAATATATGTAGTATATCCACTAGCTGAATCTAAGTGTAAGTTACCATTTGTAGTTACTACCGATGCAATCGATGAATTGTTTACGAATTCTCTACCATTACCACCGACTTGTAAGTATCTTCCCCAACTATTGTTTGGTCCAATATAAATTCTTCCTCTAAATCTTGCAGCTTGTCCAGTTGAATTAGGGTCTACATAATATCCAGTATCATTTGAATCATAGAAAAGTGGTGCTCTATAAGAACCTCGCGCTTGTACATATCCACTTTGAGTTCTTTGTTCCCAAGTACCATTGTATCTTAGTTCCACATATGAGTTTCTATACATTAATATAGCCCACTCATTTTCATAATCATTATAGATACCAGCTGCGTTTGAATGGTCGTGCATAAACACCCATCCACCATTAATAGAGTATCCACCCCATCCACCTCTAGTAGAATGAGTTCTAACAGTACCATAGTTACCACCTACTGTATCTCTACCAACACTAAATTCTAATGAACTACCATCAGTATAGAAATAAGTACCATTATCATTTTGGTGTCTGATTGCCCAACTTCCACCTTGGTCTAAGAAACCAATTTCATTTGAGTTAGTTGCGTAAACATATCCTCTAGCATTGTTACCAGATGTTGTGAATAAAATTTGTGATGTAGAAGAACCAGAATATGCTCTCCAACGAGATGATGAATCAGAATACCAATGCATTCCAGTTGATTGGTTATATAAACCTTCACCACTATTATCATTTCTGAACCAGTTTCTTGCATAGATTTCAGTTGCTCTTAAACCACTATTAAGATTTGAGAAAGATGCAGGGTCTACATAATATCCAGTATTTGATGAATCATAAAAGATTGGAGACCTCATATCTGAGTAGTGATATGCGTAATCAGAGTTTACTCTAAACATTTCACTACCACCTCTTAACACTCTTATTGCATAGTTGTTAGTTGATGCCATTCTAAGGTCAATACCATAATCATCATCACCAGTTAAGATAATACCCCAGTCATTATTATTTGGTTTATCTAACCATAATAGTGCATCATCACCAGAAGCTTGATTATCAATACCACTCAATCGTAAACCACTCATTCTAGAATTATTTCGAGGGTTTACATAGAATCCAGTATCATTTCTATCATACATGATATTTGGTCGAATATCATTAAAGTACGATGTACTAGCAAAGTTACCATAGTATGATGTATTATTTCTATCATAGTAAATATCTGCTCTTACATCATTTAAATAAGATGTAGAGGCTGGGTCTAAGTAGAAACTATTACTATTGGAATCATAAAATCTTTGTGCGTACATGTATTCTCCAGCATATACACTTTGACCACTATAAATGTTTCTGTTAGTAGCAAGACCTGGATATGAATCAGGTACTACTTCACATGCTGTTGTTGAACCAGGATTTCCTGTTCCTGATGTTGTTAATGACCAACCAGGAGATTGGAAGTTATTTGTTATTGCGTAATATAATGTACCAGAAGTTCTTATATAAATTTGTAAGTAATGAGTATCATATGTACCACTTTTTCTAATTCTAATGTTATTAAAAATACCATTAGAACTATACCAAGATTTACCTAACATAGTAATTGTACCTTGTTGACCATAAGAAATACCAGCAGTAAATGACATCGAACCATGTCTACTACTATTAGTATCCCACACATTGAAGGTAGCATATTGTCTACCACTTCCCGTAGCAATAGTTACCCATTGTCCTGCACTTACACTTCTTGATGCGGTATCTGCTATTTCAAATCCATCAACAATTATTTCATTTGCGTTTATTGAATTTAATCTAGATGTACCATTAGGGTCTGAATAATATCCTGTATTATTGGAATCATACATTATAGGTGTTCTTACATTTGCAGTAAAGTTACCTACTTCTGCCGTAAGTTGTGCATTATTAGCACCAGTATCACCATAAAATACAAATTCTGCACCAGTTCCATTTGGATTAGCATCAGATACTCTAATTTCAGCATCAAATGATGTGTTGATGAATCCAATTCTATTACCTGTTAAAGTAAGAGTATTAAAATTAGATTGAGATGCTGGATTTGCGTAGAATCCAGTGTTATTTACATCATAGAAAATTGGTGCTCTATTTGAACTTCTTGTATATGCATCACCAGCTTGATTTACATACCATTGTCTTGTACCTTGTCCACCAGAACTACCAGCACTACCAGTTGTTGTCCATGCTTCAACGTGTCCACTATTTACATCGAATCTTACATATGCACCATAAGGGTTACTATTAGTCTGTCTACCATAATATTGTCCACTATAATTAATGTTACCACCAATACCTGTGTTATCATAAGTGATACCTGGCTCAGATGCCCAAAGTGTTAAATGAGCATCGTAAATATCATTACCATTATTGTAGTGTAATTGAATTCGAGTATCACCATGTCCACCTTCAACATAAAGATGATGTAATCTAGTATCAGATGATGGTTTTACATAATATCCTGTATTATTGAAATCATAATAAATTGGATAGTATGCATAATCATTAGTATCGTATGCCGAAATACCACCATCAGTTCTTAATTGTCTATTGAAGTAGAATAATCCTCTATCGGTTTGGAAATGTGCGTATGAACTATTCATTGGCCCCATATCAACATATCCATAGTTGGTTCTCATTCTTAGAGAATTACCACCACCTTCTTCTAACTGAGTATTTGAATCATTAATTTGATATTCACCATAAACCCTAACACCTGTTGATATAGTTCTTAACCTTTCTGCTCCATCTTCGAATAATTGTAGATAAGGACGAGAAGTATCAGTAATTAAGTAAAAAAGTGCATGGTTTGTTCCTTCATTATCTTCACCTTGGAAGTAGAAATCACCTTCACCATGATTATAATTTTTAAAATAGTGGTTTGACCCATCATGCCAAATTCTTAAATCCGAACCATTACCAAATCTTAAAGTTTGGTTGTCTTGGAATTCCATATTGGCGTAAATCTCAATAGGGTCATTAGAATCAGCATCAATATATCCTCTAATATCTAATTGTCCATTTACTTGAACATTATTCATTACAGATGTTGATGCAAAATCACCATAGTAAGCAGTGTTATCACTATCGTAATAACGAGGTGCGTACATATCTTGTGCGTTTGTTGTAGTTCCACCAATTGGTACAGCTCTCATTGTTACCGTTACCTTCTTAGAAGATGAAGGTTCGGTTGAATTACTAATATTTGTTACTCTATTTCTTGCACTTCCACCAGCATCCCTTACTCTTACTTCAAATGAATTCCAATAAGATACTCTTGGCCACCAGAATGCAAGTGTACCACCATTATCAAATACCTTCATTGTAGAGAATCCAGCTTTACCTAAATGTAAACCAGAATGGTTGATAATAGTGTTAGCATATAGATAACCCTGTACCATAAAGTTAAATGGTGAGTCTGCTGAATAACTTTTACCAGTTGCTTCTAATACAAACGATGCTCCGTTTGTAGTATTTGATGTAATATCAGTTTGTACTAATGTACCAGATGTAAAATCAGAACCAGAATGTTTTTTATGTATGAATTCACTACCATATGTGTTTTCTGCATGATATAATCTAGAAGTTGAAGCAAAATTACCATAATAAGCAGTATCATTTGAATCATAGAATATTGGTGCTCTTTTAGAAGTTTCGGAGTATGAATTACCACTACTATCGAAATAAGTTCTGTTTGAACTACCTCCACCTGGTCTTAGTTCTAAATTACCACCATTATATGATGCAATATCCCAAGAAACTGCTCCATTATCTTGCAATCTTATATAAGACCAATTATTATTAGAATCCAAATCTATTCTAGCATATGATGCACTATCAACTCTAAATCCATCTGCTCTAGTAGTTCTTACTTGACCTAATGTTTGAAAAGATACTCCTGTTGTATTAGGGTCTACATAAGTTCCAGTATTATTAGAATCATAAAATATTGGTGCTCTTGATGAACCTGCAGCTTCTACATTACCACTTGAGTCTACTAACATTCTCCAACTACCCCAACCACCATTTCTATATCCTCGATTAGATGTAATAGCGTAAGAATCTGAAGTTTGGTAATAACCACTTGTCCAAGTTTGTGAAGTTAGTGGTGATGAGAATAATAAAGCAGGTCTATCAGTTCCAGAAATACCACCCCCTCTTATTTCTTGAACAACACCCCAAGAATGATTTGCGTATGTATTTTCTACTATTAAAGTTGTATTGTTTCCGGGAGCTGAACCAGTTTTAGTAATTTGCATTACAGGTCCATTTGATTTACCAAAATTAGAGAAGTCATTTGGGTTTACATAATACGCAGTATCATTTGAATCATAGAAAATAGGTGCTCTAAATGAGTTATTAGCTTGAACATATCCTCTATAAATTCTCATTTGCTCTGCCCAACCAGAACCTAAGTTCTGCCACATACTCATATATGAAGAGTTTTGGTCAATAGCACCTAAAGCTGTATTACCAGATGTGTACCAAGTTGATACTGAGTTAGATGGTCCTTCAAAATTAATTACTCTACTATTAGAACCACCCCCAATTGTATTTGCAAATGTTGTACCATCAGGCGATGTATCAATTGAACCACCACCATATGCTCTAAAATTATTTTTTACTTGTACTTCATTATTATTTATTTCTAATCGTTCACCACCACCAGTTACAACTCTAAAATTATCTGCAGATTGGAATTGAATGTATGTGTTAGTATCACCATCGTGGAAAATACGGTCATTTAATCCAATATCTTCAACATTAAGAAGTTGTTGGTTATTTGCATTTAAAGAGGCACCAAGTTTAACGTAAGTATCGTTAACTTCCAACATTTCTGTACCACCAGTAACAATTCTAAATTGATTAGCATCATGGAATTGTAAATAAGTATCGGTATCACCTTGACTATAAATTCTATCATCTAAATATATGTTTTCAACAGTATTTAAATTACCATTACCTAAGTTTAGTCCAGCAAATTGAGGTGAATCTGATGTACGAACATTCTGATTCATTAAATAAACCTCAGTTGTACCTTGTCCAGTATTAATATTTGCTGCGGTTATTGTGCCATTGAAAGCTACGGTTGTTCCACTATATGAATAACTAAATACTTCATTATTTGTACCAGCTTCTCTATTAAAGAATGTAATTCTATCTGAAGTTTCACCATTGATAAATCCAGGTGAACCATCTCCATTGTAAGAAATACCACCACCATAAGTTGATGATTGTCCTACATAAAGGTAACCAGTACCTTGTGAGTTACCGTATGCTTCAAAACCTGCTTTATTAGAATCACCTGCAAGAACTCGAACTACTGAATCTGCACTCTTTGAAGTACTACCTACTGTAACATCATCAAAAGTTACATCATCAGATGTACGAACATTTTGGTTCATTAAATAAACCTCAGTTGCACCTTGTCCAGTATCTACTGTGTTTGAGTAGAATGTACCAGCAACATACATCGTATATGATGTATTTAATGTACCTTGTCCAAATGTAAAGTTACCACTTCCATTTAATCCAAATACTGCTCTTGTGTTACTTGCATCACTTTCAATAAAGTTTACTAAATGGTCTGAATAAATCGATAGATTATTCTCATTAGTAATTTTAGTTATTGCTCCAACCGTTTCATCTAAGATTAATGTACCACCTCTTGCATTTAAGTTCCCGGTTGCTGTTAAATCATCATCAGCGTACCATGAATCTATTGATTCTCTCCAATAGAATTTTTTAGTTGCTGAAGAACCTCTTAATATCTCAATACCACCATCCTCCGAAGGAGTACCAGTTGTAAAGTTTGAATTAAGAGTTATAATATTATCTGCTAACTGAATAGTTTCGGTATTCACAATTGTTTGAGTACCTGTTACATTCAGATTACCTGTTATGTTTAATGTTGTACCATCAAAAGTAAGATTACTTTCAACAGTTCCGTTTGGTGCTGAACCATTAAGTGTGATTACACCATTATCAGTATTACCTGTTAATGCTAATAATCCATCTGTACCACTTTCTCCAGAAGTTCCAGAAGTTCCAGATGTACCAGACGTTCCAGATGTACCACTTGTTCCAGATGTACCACTTGTTCCAGAAGAACCCGATGAACCCGATGAACCAGAAGAACCACTTGAGCCACTTGAACCAGAACTACCACTACTTCCAGAAGAACCTGAAGAACCTTCAGCTCCAGAAACACCACTTGTTCCAGATGTTCCACTTGAACCACTTGAACCAGAACTACCACTAGAACCAGAACTACCACTACTTCCAGAAGAACCTGAAGAACCACTACTTCCACTTGTACCATCAGAACCTACTACACCAGCTGCTCCATCAACTCCACTCGAACCACTTGTTCCACTTGTTCCGCTTGTTCCACTTGTTCCACTACTCCCAGATGAACCTGATGAGCCAGAAGAACCTGATGTTCCTCCACTACCAGCAGTACCTGGAGTACCATCACCACCACCAGCTCCAGTTAAACCAGAAGAACCAGATGTTCCAGATGTACCCGAAGAACCACTACTTCCACTACTTCCACTTGTTCCATCTTCACCATCAGTACCATCTATACCAGATGAACCACTTGAACCAGATGAACCTGAAGAACCAGATGAACCAGATGTACCTTGAGCTCCACCAACACCTGAAGAACCAGATGAACCTGAAGAACCACTACTTCCAGATGAACCACTTGAACCAGATGTTCCACTTATCCCAGACGAACCACTTGTTCCATCTTCACCATCTACACCATCTACACCATCAACTCCATCTGCACCAGAAGAACCAGATGAACCACTACTTCCAGATGAACCACTACTTCCAGATGAACCACTACTTCCAGATGAGCCACTTGTTGCACTTGTTCCACTTGAACCAGATGAACCAGAACTTCCACTTGTACCTCCACTTCCTGCAGTACCATCGGTTCCAGATGAACCCGATGAGCCAGAAGAACCCGATGAACCAGAAGAACCAGAAGAACCAGATGTGCCAGATGTTCCAGATGTACCTGAAGTTCCACTACTTCCACTTGAACCGCTACTACCAGAAGTACCATCAGTACCATCTATCCCAGATGAACCAGATGTACCACTTGTTCCAGAAGTTCCAGAAGTTCCAGATGTTCCAGATGTACCAGACGTTCCAGATGTTCCAGATGTTCCAGCAGTACCAGCTGCTGGTTCCCATTCTGAACCTGTGTATCTAAATATGTTAGTATCAGTTGAGTTATAATATAATTGTCCAACTACACCACCAGATGGTTCTGAACTAAAGACTGGAATTACTACCGAATCTTTAATTAATACTGAACCTGTAAATTGATGTGAATCAGTACTTTCATCACCAAACACATTCGAACCCGATGCGTAAATTACTGATGATGAAATAAATGTTGTTATTAATTCAGTTGATGTTATTGTTCCACCTACTGATAAATCGTTTCCGATTGTTAAATCGTTATCTATTTGTGCATTATTCTTAAAAATACCACTACCAGTTACAATTAAAAATTTATCAATTGTAGTACCTGTGTTTATTCTTAAACCTTTATTTTCAGAAATTACAGCTTCTGCTGAACCTGATTTTAATCTATCGATATCACCTAATGCTGATGCTGGTACATTATATAAACCACTACCATCACCATCATATCTTGATGCTGATACATTTGAACTTATATTTAATGAACCTGTTATTGTAGTATTACCAGTTACATCAAATGTAGTTCCACTTTCAACTGATGCGGTTGCTGAACCTTCTGCTATTCTTGCTATATCACCAGTAAGAGCTGATGTTGGTATATTATTTAATTCTGAACCATCTCCTCTGAAAGAACCACTAAAAGAAGATGCAGTTACACTATTATCTACATTTAAAGACGTATTGATATCAACCGAAGATGTAGATATAGTTGCTTGTTCTACACCTTGAACATCAATCGAAAGTAAACTTTGACTGACCTGATTGATTCCGTTTGGGTTCTTTCCTCCGTATTCCATTAACCTCTATTTATGATATCTCTAATACTGATAAAATAACATCTGCCGAACTATTAACATTAGATGTCACTGTTATTGAATCGTTTGCCTCTAAAACTACTTTTTGGTCACCACCAACTAAAACTGCCGATGAACCATTTGGGATAACTGCTCCTTTTACTAAATATTTAGTAACACTAGCAGAATTATCGGTTATTTGTACATCTACATAAATGTTTTGAGATACAATATTTGCTACATTTACACCAATCACAGTTGTTGATGTTGCAGCTGGTGTTGTATAAACACTCAATCCACCTGTTCCTGCAGGTCCTTTTATACTATTTTTAAATACATTTGCCATATCTTTATCCTAATGCTATTGAAAATGCCAACGCAGAATCTAATACATCTACACCTTCAACTGTAAATGCGTTTCCATTTGTTACATTTATTGAACCACTTACTTGAACTGAACCACTATTAATAATATTTACACCACCATCAGTATTTTCCGTACCAACGTTTAATGTTTGTTTTACAGTTAAATTACTAAATTCAGCCTGCTCAACTGTAATATCACCAATAAATGAACCACTAAGTGAACCTGTAAATGAACCAGTGAATGAACCACTCAAATCAGCGTATGCCGAAGGAGCTTGTGTAATCGAACCGGAAAAACTAGGTTGGTCTATTCTCATTGATAATTATCGTTTTCTTTGATATAAATATCAAATAAATATCTTTTACCTTTTAAGATGGCTTTGTAGGCCATACAATATTATAAGGGTCTGATTGTGTTGTTACATCTCTTAAAGATTGTCTATAATTTTGCCAATCAGTTAGTTGAGAACCTGTGATTGGTGAATCTTGAAATTGAGTCCAATCAGAATTACTCAATAATGTATTTCTACTATCTCTTATATCAGACCACTTTATTTCTTTTCTTGTATTTATTGTAGCTTCATCTGCATCTGATATTTCATATGTTTGTACATATACTGAACCAGATAAAGTTGGAGTTACTTCTACTACATCTTTAGTGTAATCATCGTCATAACCACTATCTTTTAATTCAACATTATATACACCAAAAGTTTCCAATAAACTATCTGTGATAATTGTTGGAAAACTTGTATTCTGATTATCAATTTTTAAATTTTGAACCGAATATGGATATGTTATAGTTGAACCTGATACTTTTAGATACATAATATTTTATTTAAATGTTGCTGGTATCGAACCAAAATTAGTTAAACCACTACAAAATGCAAAACAATCAGTACCAATAGGTGTTGGAGTTCTTTCAAAAATTTCATCACCACTTGGTGTATCAGTTGGAGTTGCTCCACCTAATGAGTTAGCTGTTGTTGCCATATTAAATGCATTAGAGAATGTTGTAACCGATTGGTTGTTACTAAAAAAGTTTGATGGAATTGCGGTTATTGACCTACAATTCCTAAATACTGATTCAAAGTTTACAACTTGTGTATTGTTATCAAATAATCCACTTGGTATTGATGTTAAAGTTAAACATGCATTGAATGTACCAGAAAAAGATGTTACATTTGTATTATTATCAAATAATCCACTTGGTATCGATGAAATTCCAGTACAAAATACGAATGTATTAACAAAAGAAGTAACATTTGATGAAAAATCAAATAAACCATTTGGAATTATTGTTATTCCAGTTTGTCTAAATGTAGAGTTAAATCTAAGTACAGTATTTAATCCTTCGTTTAAGGTTGCATTATTAGAAACATCTGATGGGATTGTTGTTAAATTAATACATCCAAAAAAGTCAATTTGTTCAAAATCAATACCTCCCCAATCATCAACTGAACGATATAATCCTTTATATGATGAATTGTTATTCACATTAAAACCTGGACAATATCCACTAATTATAATTTGATAAGTACCAGCAGTTGAATATGTATGGAATCTACCAGAATCAAGAGTTTGTAATATTGTAGTTGTACCACTACTATCACCCCAGTCAACAACTATATTAGGTTGTTTTCCACCAGGTGAAGTTAGGGGCAACTCAAATTGTGTATTTGCTCCTCCAGTTTGTATTGTAAATTTAAAAGGTCTCACTTGTCCTGCTTCTATTGAAATTAAACGTCTTGCTATACTCATAACTATTCATTAACTTACATTGTTTGCACTTAGGAATCCATAATATGTACTCCCCCCATCATAAGTATAGAATACTAATATATCTTTTCCATTTGCTGTTAGTGTTGGTGCTGCTCCATTAGCCCATTGTATTATACCAGGCCAACTTACAGTTGCAGTACCACCACTTCCATCTTCCAACACCAATGTAAATCCAATTGCACGAGGGCCTGTTGGTGCGTTTGAAAGAGAAATTGTTATACTACCAGTTCTATTGATTCTAAAGTTGTTACCTTCAGTTAAATCTATATTTGTTGTTCCACTTGAATTACCTATATCGTAGTAGTTTTCGTGGAATCTTGTAGAGAATGTAGCATCACTTACATCTAAATCACCAGTTACATCTAATAAATTACCATTGAATGTTAAATTAGCTTCTGCATTTGCAGTTCCATCACCTTCCATAGTAACAACTCTATCTTCTGCATCATTATCTACATTTAATAATCCACTTGAACCAGATGTACCAGATGAGCCCGAAGAACCAGTTTCACCTGATGAACCAGAAGTTCCACTTGTACCACTCGTACCACTACTTCCAAATAAAGTACCATCTAAACCAGATGTACCAGCAGTACCAGACGAACCTGATGAACCACCCTCTCCAGTTATACCCGATGTACCCGAAGAACCAGAAGTTCCACCTGTTCCACTACTACCACTACTTCCGAATAAAGTACCATCTAAACCACTTGTACCAGATGTACCAGCCGTTCCAGATGAACCAGCCGTTGATGCAGTACCAGACGAACCCGATGAACCCGCAGTACCTCTCGTACCACTACTACCACTACTTCCAAATAAAGTACCATCTTGTCCAGAAGTACCTGATGTTCCAGCTGAACCACTTTCTCCACTCGTACCAGAAGAACCACTTATTCCACTTGTACCGCTTGAACCACTACTTCCGAATAAAGTACCATCTTGTCCAGAAGTACCTGATGAACCAGCAGTTCCACTTACACCAGATGTTCCACTTTCTCCACTCGTACCACGCGTACCAGAAGAACCAGATGAACCAAAGAAAGTTCCATCAATACCACTTGTACCAGTTGTTCCAGAAGTACCTGATGAACCTCCAGTACCAGCAGTACCAGCGGTACCTGTTGAACCTGAAGTTCCCGAAGTACCATGTGTACCACTACTTCCAAAGAATGTTCCATCTTGTCCAGAAGAACCTGAAGTACCAGTTGTACCCGATGTACCAGCAGTTGATGAAGTACCAGATGAGCCAGATGAACCACCAGTACCAGTTGTTCCAGATGAACCAGCTGAACCAAAGAATGTTCCATCTTGTCCGCTTGTTCCACTCGTTCCACTTACCCCACTACTACCTGATGTTCCAGCACCAGAAGTACCAGAAGTACCAGCCGTACCTGATGAACCGAAGAATGTTCCATCAACACCTGATGTACCAGTTGTACCACTTGTCCCACTACTACCACTCTCACCGCTTGTACCAGATGTACCTGCTCCACTCGTACCAGAAGTACCAGCCGTACCAAAATTAGTTCCATCTAAACCAGAAGAACCTGAAGTTCCAGTTGTACCAGAAGAACCTGATGTTCCAGTTGTACCACTCGTTCCAGAAGTTCCAGCAGTACCAAAGTTAGTTCCATCTTGTCCAGATGAACCCGAAGTACCATTTGTACCATTAGCTCCATTTTCTCCATCAATACCCGATGTACCAGTTGTACCTGAAGAGCCAGCAGTACCAGATGAGCCACTACTACCGCTGGTTCCAGATGTTCCAGAAGTACCACTACTTCCAAAGAACGTTCCATCTAATCCAGTTGTTCCAGATGTACCATCACTTCCTAATCCAGAAGTACCCGATGAACCTGCGGTTCCACTTGAACCAGATGAACCGAAGAATGTTCCATCTACACCAGAAGAACCTGAAGTTCCACTTGTACCAGACGAACCTGCCGAACCACTTGTCCCACTACTTCCGCTAGTACCATTTGTACCTGATGTACCTGATGTTCCACTACTCCCTTCAGCTGATGTACCAGAACTACCACTTGTTCCAGTTGTTCCGCTTGTTCCAGTTGTTCCAGAAGTTCCACTTGTTCCACTACTTCCCTCTGCGGATGTACCAGAAGAACCTGATGTTCCACTTGTTCCGCTTGTACCACTACTTCCACTTGTTCCAGATGTACCTGATGTACCACTACTTCCTTCAGCAGATGTACCACTTGTTCCTGCTGAACCTGAAGTTCCAGTTGTTCCGCTTGTTCCAGAAGTACCAGCCGTTCCACTACTTCCCTCAGCTGATGTACCTGATGTACCAGTTGTACCAGAAGTACCAGCTGAACCACTTGTTCCATTAGAACCAGATGTACCCGATGTACCTGCTGAACCACTTGTCCCACTACTACCACTCGTTCCAGATGTACCAGAAGTTCCACTACTACCACTCGTTCCATCAGAACCACTTGTTCCACTACTACCACTCGTTCCAGATGTACCAGAAGTTCCTTCAGAACCAGTTGTTCCAGAAGTTCCAGATGTACCCGATGTACCTGCTGAACCTCCACTACCAGACGTTCCACTTGTTCCAGAAGTTCCAGTTGTTCCGCTTGTTCCAGAAGTACCACTTGTACCACTACTTCCACTTGTTCCAGATGAACCTGATGTTCCGTTTGTACCTGAAGTTCCAGATGTACCAGCCGAACCTGATGAACCTTCTGCTCCACTTGTTCCACTTGTTCCAGAAGTACCTGATGTACCATTAGTACCTGTCGAACCAGAAGAACCAGAAGTACCCGATGAACCAGAAGTACCAGCTGAACCTGAAGAACCTTCTTGTCCACTCGTACCACTACTTCCACTACTTCCGCTTGTTCCACTACTTCCAGAAGAACCACTTGAACCAGAACTTCCGCTTGTACCACTTGTACCAGAACTTCCACTTGTTCCGCTTGTACCACTACTTCCACTTGAACCAGATGAACCCGATGAACCGGATGTACCTCCACTACCACTACTTCCGCTTGAACCAGATGTACCCGAAGTTCCACTACTTCCACTTATACCACTTGAACCAGATGAACCCGATGTTCCAGAAGAACCTCCCGTACCAGATGAGCCTGAAGTTCCACTTGAACCAGATGTACCTGATGTTCCGTATTTATCAACAATGTTTATTGTTCCAAGCATTGAACCATGAACACTACATTGGTAATATATGTTATTAGGAGCATTTTCAGGAACTCTATATTCTATTAAAGTAGAAGTACTATGAACTCCAGCTCCTGCATCATTATTTGTTGTACCAGGCACAGTTGTATTATCACCAGATTCTAATCTTAATGCAAATGGATGTGATGAACTTACATTTGAAACATCAAAGTAATATAATTCACCCCTTACAAGAGTTAATGATGGTTGGTTTCCACTATATCCATCTATTGTATAATTGTTTCCACCTGGTGTTCTAACAATGAACAAAGCTCCACCTTCTCTACCAGCAGTACCAGATGTACCACTCGTTCCAGACGAACCTGATGTTCCAGATGTACCAGTTGAACCTGATGTACCAGCAGTACCAGATGTACCACTACTTCCAGAAGAACCGCTTGAGCCGGAAGAACCAGATGTTCCAGACGTTCCTGAAGTTCCACTACTACCACTCGTTCCACTTGTTCCAGAAGTACCCGATGAACCAGAAGTACCACTACTTCCACTTGAACCAGAAGTACCAGATGAACCTGAAGTTCCACTACTACCACTTGTTCCAGCGGTTCCACTACTACCACTTGTCCCACTACTACCACCTGTTCCACTTGAACCAGAAGTACCAGCAGTACCACTTGTTCCAGCAGTTCCACTACTACCACTTGTACCAGCAGTTCCAGAAGTTCCACTTGAACCAGATGAACCAGCCGTTCCAGTAGTACCACTACTACCAGAAGAACCCGATGTACCACCAGTACCAGATGTACCACTTACAGCAGTTACATCTCTTTTGAAAACTTTTCCAGTTGATTCATCAATAACTAAAACTGTATCTGAACTACCAGTTTGTAATCCTACAAATTGTGTACTACCAGATGATACTAAACTACCACTCACTTCAAATCTTCCAACAAATGAACCAGTACCAGTATTTGGTAAGAAATTTTCTCCTAAGAAATCACCAGCATTTAAAGCGAATGAAGCAGTTGCTGCATAAGATGCTGAAAGTACAGTCATCGATGCCGTTTGGTCATTTCTTACATAATCTTCAGCAGATACAGCGTTTATAGCATAAGATGCTGAAAGAGCGTATGATGCTGAAAGTACAGTCATCGATGCCGTTTGGTCAGTTCTTACAAAGTTATCAGTATTAAAATCACCAGCGTTTACGGCGAATGAAGCAGTTTCAGCATATGATGCTGAAAGTACAGTCATTGAAGCCGTTTGGTCATTTTGTATATAGTTATCTAAATTAGCAATCTCAGCAAGAGATGCCGAATCGAATCCAAATAAGTTTGATGCAGTTTGAGCTAAATCAGCGTTTCTAGCATATGATGCTGATAATACTGAACCTACTACATCACTACCTTGTACAAATCCTGCTAATCTACCACCAGTACCAATTACTGCTTGTCCACTTGTCAATCCACTAAATGTTACTCTAACCGATGAACTATCGATTGATTCTATTGCTTGTGGAATAATCTGTCCATTTGAACCAGTTTCATAAATTTGAACTACTGGATAATCAATAGCGAAATTGTGTTGGAATGTTACCTGAGTTACATCTGAGAATGGGAATACAGCAGTATCACCAAATTGTGTTACAGGTCTAAATTTGTTTGCATCTGCATCAAATACTAAAATATCTAAATCATCAGGTACATCTATACCAACATTTTCACCTTGGTATGAACCTACGAATGATGATGTAATTCTTGGTGAGAATATTTCATCCGTTACAGTTATCTTAGATGCACTTACATCGTTTTGGAAGGTTACATCTCCGAAAAATGTTGAACCACTATCTATTGACCTAACTACGAATCCATCATCAGGAGTAACCGATGCGGTTACAGAACCACTAAGTATTCTACTTTGGTCTAATCCTTCAATAGCATCAGCAGGAATATTAAATAATCCCTCACCACTACCACTAAAGAATCCACTTCCAGATGGTATTTCTATATTACCAATAAAAGTAGAACCACTTGTTGGAGAAAATACCCTAAACCCTTCTATATTATCAACCGATGCACTAATACCACCACTTATGATAAGATTTAATTCTAAATCTTCTAATGCTTCTGCAGGAATATTAAATAATCCCCCACCATCACCAGTAAATAATGTACCACTAATTGGTTTATTTACGATTAAACCAGCAGTAGGGTCTACTCTTGCTTCAGCAGCACCAGATACAATTCTATCTAATTCTAAATCTTCAAGTGCATCTAATGGAATATTAAATAATCCACCACCATCACCTTTATATAAAGATGCTGTTATTGATTGAGAAACATGTAGAGAACCACTAATTTCTACTTTAACTGAACCTGAGTTTATATTTGAATCTAAGTTTTCAACTCTAAAGAAACCTAATGGGTCAACTGATGCAGTTACCGAACCAGTAAATATTTTTGATGAATCAATTGCTAAGTTAGCAATATCAATGTTTGTAATCCCACTACCATCACCAGTAATAATACCACCAACATCTAAAGATTCAGAAATAATAACTGAACCACTAAATGATGAATCTACTGCAATTGATGAGGTTTCGTTAAATACTTTAAATTCAGTTTCCGATAAAGATGCAGTTGCTGAACCACTTGATAACTGAGTTACGTTTAGTGATAAATTAGCAATATCAATATTTGTTAAACCACTACCATCACCAGTAAATACTCCACCACCACCAACAGTTATTGAACCAGATGTTACAATTGAACCAGTGAATACTGCTCCACCAGTTGGTGCAGTTACTACAAATGTATCACCACTAGCAACCGATGCCGTAGCAGAACCACTTGAGATAAGAGGAGCAGCTGCTGCTTGTACATTTGTTAATTGAGAACCATCACCAACAAAGAATGATGCACTTACAGATTCAGCAATATCAACCGAACCAGTTACTGATAAATTTTTACTTCCAGTTAAGAATCCTATTGATACACTACCACTTACATCTAAAGATGATTTAAATTCTGAACCACTTATTGCCGTTACTACAAACGATTCTCCACTCTCAACCGATGCCGTAGCAGAACCACTAGCAATTACAGGTGATAAATCAGCTTGTACATTTGTTAATTGAGAACCATCCCCTACAAATGAACCAGAGAATGAACCACTAATTTCATCAGCTTCTATTTTATTAGCTGTTATTTTTTCACTTACATCAAAACTACCAGTTACATCTACATCTCCTTTGAGAATGTTAGTTGTTACTTCTGGAGTTGTACCTAATACATTAAATACATTACCATATGATTCTGATTGTGCTGCGTAATAATATAATTGTGATGGTGCACTAGCTGATGGGGTAATCGTTAAGAAAGCTCCATTAGCACCAGGATTTACACTACTACTAACTACATTAATAAAGTATTGAGAACCACTGTCAGAATTTGTACCATCTAAATTTTCTGAAATTTTGAAATCAAATCCAGCATTAGAACTATCTGATAAATCAAAATAATAAGGGTTATCTTTAATAGTTTTAAATGTTGCTTTACCAACACCATCTATAAAGTACCTACTTTCTGATATTATTACTGAACGACTTGTTGGTATATTTTCTAATAAAATAGATGATGAAACTACTAAAGAACCAGTTATAGTAGTATCACCTAATATATCAACATCACCTTGAAGAGATGAAGATGTATTTACTACAAATCCCTCATCAGGTGCAATTGATGCGGTAAAAGAACCACTAGCTATAAAACTTCGTTGAATTACATCTTCGGAAAGTGCCGATAATGGAATATCAAATAAATCTCTACCACTACCACTAAACGAACCACTAAATTCATCAGCTATAATCTTTGGAGTAGTAATTGATTCCGTTACATTTAATGTTCCATCTATTCTTAGATTATCTTCAATTCGTGAATCTAAGTATGGGAATTCATTAACAACATTAATAACAGCTGACCCAGCCATACCACCATGATTCAAACAATAGTAGTAAAGTTGAGTTGGTGTTTCTGATGTTATTAATATACTAACTTGAGAACCTGCACTTCCAGCATCAATACTACCAGTAGTTACACTTGAAGTATATTCAGTTCCAGAAGAATGAATACCATTTAATGTTGTAGAAAATTTTAATGGGTGAGTTTCATTTGATGTATCTGATTGGTCAAATGTATATGTACTACCACTTACTAAATATAAATCTGGATGTATTTGTCCATCTATAAAATATTTGTTACCATCATCAGTTGAACCAACAGTAACTATTTTTGTTAAATTATCTTTTATTTGATTTGATGATGAAATAAATACACTACCACTAATAGTTACATCATCTTCAAATCTACCAGTTGAGTTTACTTCAAATCCTCTAGTCGGATGAACCGATGCAGTTACTGAACCACTTACAATTCTAAATGCTTCATCTGTAATTGCTGAACGAGGTATATTAAATAAAGATTCACCACTACCACTAAAAATAGATGCAGATACAGTTCCACTTACATCAATATCACCATCAAAAGATGCTGATGTATTTACAACAAACCCTAAGTTTGGAGAAATAGATGCCGTTGCTGAACCACTTGATATTCTTGGAGAATCTTCAGAAAGTGCAGATTGTGGAATATCAAATAAATTAGCACCACTACCACTAAATGATGAACTAACATCAAGTTGTACATTTCCACTTACAAATAAAGAGCCACTAAATATTGAACCACTTTCAACAGATTTTACTACAAATCCAAAGTTTGGAGAAACTGATGCGGTTACTGAACCACTTGATATTAATGGTGCATCCTCTGAAAGTGCTGATTGTGGAATATTAAATAATCCACTACCATCCCCAACAAATCCACTGGAACTTATAAATTTACTTGATGTTAAATTACCAAATATAGAAGTATCACCAAATAATGTTTGTTTATCACTTCCAGTATTATCACCAAATATATTTGAACCAGAAGAATAAATTATTGATGATGAAATAAAATCAGTAAATATTTCGTTAGCTGTAATTCTACCAACAACAGTTAAATCATTATCAATTGTTAAATCACCTTGTATAGAAGCTGATGTATTTACTACAAATCCTAAGTTAGGTGAAATAGATGCGGTTGCTGAACCACTAGCAATTCTAACAGCATCTTCAGAAAGTGCTGATTGAGGGATATTATTTAAATCCGAACCATCACCACTAAATGAACCACTAAATGAACCAGTAATTTCATCAGCTATAATTTTTGGAACATCTAATGTTTCTGTTATAGAAACACTACCACTAAATTCAGATTTTACTGAACCTGTTCCGAATACTTTAAATGTACCATCGGGTAAAACCGATGCGGTTACTGAACCAGTTGTGATTAAATTAGAAATTAGTGCATCTTCAACTAACGCAGATTTTGGTATATCAAATAATTCCGCACCACTACCACTAAATACACTACCACTACTTAATTGAACACTACCACTAAATATAGAACCACTATCTATTGAGGTTACTCTAAATACATTATCATCAGTTGAAGCAGTTACACTACCAGTTCCAATAAAAACTGCTTCTCTCGATACTAACGCTTCAATTGATTCTTGTGCATCATTAGAAAGTGCTGAGAATGGTATATCAAATAAATCTTCACCACTACCACTATATTTTGAACCACTATTTAATTGAACTGCACCACTAACAAATACCGAACCACTTAATTCAGTTGTTACTGAAGCCGTTGATTGTACTCTAAAGAAACCATCAGTTGAAACCGATGCGGTTACTGAACCAGTAGATATTAAGTTCGAAATAAGTGCATCATCCGTTAATGCAGTTCTTGGTATATTGAATAATTGTTCACCACTACCACTAAAGAATGAACCACTACTTAAAAATACAGAACCTGTAAAAGTAGAACCACTTAATTCTGATTCTACAACTAATCCAAAGTTTGGAGAAACTGATGCGGTTACTGAACCACTTCTAATATTATTTGTAATAAGTGCATCTTCAGTAAGTGCTGATTTTGGTATATCAAATAACTCTGCACCACTACCACTAAATATACTACCACTACTTAATCTTAAACTACCACTAAATGTTGAACCACTAGCTTCGGATTTTACAACAAATCCATCAGCATCAGAAACCGATGCAGTTACACTACCAGTTGCTAATAAACCAGCTTCAAAAGCAAGAACTGCTTCAACAGCGTCTTGAGCATCATCTGAAAGTGCTGCTAATGGTACATTAAATAATTTTTCACCACTACCAGAAATAAATGAACCACTACTTAAAAATATTGAACCTGTAAATGTTGAACCACTATCTAATGAGTTTACTACAAAACCAGTATCAGGTGATACGGAAGCAGTTACTGAACCACTAATAATTAAATTCGTTTCTAATGCATCTTCGGTAAGTGCTGAACGAGGAATATCGAAAAGATTAGCACCACTACCACTAAATATACTACCACTATTAAGTTGAACTGCTCCACTTACAAATATTGAACCACTAAATTCAGATTTTACTGAACCAGTTGATTCTACCTTAAAAACTCCAGATGGGTCTAAAGATGCGGTTACTGAACCTGTTACGATTCTTGATGAATCAAATGCATCATCGGTAAGTGCAGTTCTTGGAATGTTAAAAAGATTTTCACCACTACCACTAAATGAAGAACCACTATTTAATTCTATATTTCCACTAACTAAAAGTGAACCACTTAATTCAGTTGTTACTGAACTACTACCAAATACTCTAAAGAATCCAGAATCATCAACAGATGCACTTACTGAACCAGTTGCTATGATTGGAGTAACTAATGCATCAGGTGCTAGTGCTGATTTTGGAATGTTAAATAATCCCTCACCACTACCACTAAAGAATGAACCACTATTTAATTCAATAGTTCCACTTGCGAATGTAGAACCACTTAATTCAGTTATTCCTACTATTATAGTATCTGATAAAGATGATGTTCCTTCTACACTAAATCCTCCAGTAACATTTGTATCACCATTTATTTCTAATGAACCAGTAATTCCAACTGAACCTGTAAATTCTTGCTTATCAGTAAGTTCATCACCAAAGATATTTGAACCAGATGAAAAAATAACTGAAGAGGAAATAATTTCTACAATTAATTCTCTAGCTACAATACGATTATCAACAATTAAATCACCAGTAACTCTTACATCACCATCTACATCTACATCACCATCAAATGATGATGATACATTTACTAAGAATCCAGTATTTGGTGAAATTGATGCTGATGCAGAACCTGATAATAATCTTACTGCTTCTGGAAGGTTATTTAATTCAGAACCATCTCCACTAAATGAACCACTAAATGAACCAGTAACTTGCTCTAATTGAAGTGTTGTAACAAATAAACGATTACCATCAGCATCAGAAGCAACAAGAGCAATAGAACCAGAAGAAAGTGAACCACTCTCAGGTACACCTAAGTTTGGTTCAGCCTCATTCAGCCTTAGATATTCATATCTATTCTCCGATACATCGGAGGGCCTTATTACTTTAACCTTTCCGCTTAATAATTGGCTCATTTATTTGTGTTCTTAATATATAATTATTCGTTTGCACTTTCAAGTATCGATAGAATTACCGTTAAATCGGTAGAACCTGATACAATTAGTGAAAATTGTTGTTCTAATACTAATTTACCCGCCACAATCGGTGATAATGAATCTCCAGCAGGTATCGTTACATTTGTAATTAAATCAACGGGTTCTTGTTCAACTCTCGTTGGATTTGATATGGTATCAGATATTGCATCAAACAAATTAACTGAAGCACTGATTGAACCTGATTCTGCTATTAATGTATTATCAAAAGATTGTGTAACACTATCTTGATATAATCTAGGTATATCAATTGAACCCGTTACAGATTCATTAATAAGTATTTGTTGTACTAATAAATTAGCGTAATCTATCGATTGATAAGATGCTGTATAATAATCATTAGGTATTAAGATTTCTCCGTTCTTATTATAATAAGAAAGAGCTGCTTTTTTACTCTGAAGTGTTCCTCCTTCGATTAAATCCGCCTCAACACCATCCACAGCAGTTCTAACATATCCTTCAAAGAAAGAAGATGTAAAACTAAATGGAATTTGTGTTAAATTGTTTTGAAAATTTGTGTATGCCGCTGATTCTTTTTCTAAAAATGTTTGATTTTTAGCTATAAGTGCGGATGCGCTTAAAAAACTACCCGAATTACTTATTGAATCTACTTGTGGAACTGGCAAATCCCTATTACTTGTTATACTAATAGTAACGGGTTCATCTGTAGTTCCAGTATTCGTTATTTGAGCAGATAATAAAATAGTAGAAACTCCTTTTGGAGCTGAATATACTACATCATCATCACCTGTCAAAGTGGTAAGTACGGATTTAAATGCGTTTAGTGGTATTAATTCTTCTGCCATATCCTATATAAATATTTCTTTTATTTTTATTCACTTTTTTTTATTAATCCTGCAGTGCTAATGAGAATGGTGTTACAAGTGAGAATAACGATTTAGAGAATGTTCTACCCTCTAATGTACCAGAAGCTTGTTTAATAACAAGACCTCCACCAATTCTAAAGTCACCAAGTTCGTTACCAGAAGTAAAGAATACTCTACCTCCACCAATTTCAGTAATTTCCTTATCAGGATCAGGTACACCATCACCACCTTGGTTAGGAGGTAATGCTTTATAAGTTACACCAGCACCAGCGTAAGAGAAATCATGTCCAGTTGTAATAATTAAAGAACCAAACTCTTCAACAGGCGCTTGTCTAGCAGCGAATTGGAATTGAGTTCTTAAATATCTATTAGTTTCTGCAGTTTCTTTCTTTTGTTCGTTAATAACAACAGCTGCACTTCCATACACTCCATTGTAATACGATTCAGCCGCTCTGATACTTCTCTCATTACCACCATAGATGATATCAGTTGCGATAGCATCTAAAATAAATCCAGTATCTCTATAACATTTTTCTTCATTGTAATCAAAAGTAGGGAATGCCGCATTTGTGTACGATATTGCCTTACCTTGTAATACTTTTTTCTCCGCTCTAAGTGCATTAGCTCCATTTTTATTTAATAAGAATGGGAATACTAATTGTTGTTGTTTGATTATCTTTTCAGCCAACCCTTTTGAGAAATCAATACCATCAGTTGTTTGTGGTTTTTGTTCCGTAGTTGCGATTGAAGGAATATAGTAGTAGAATGTACCTGCTTGTACTGCTCTAGCATTACCACCATATGTTAAATCAGTTGCTACTGCATCTATGATGTATCCTAAATCTCTACTACAACTAACTTCGTTGTATTCAAACTCACTCCAAGACGAACTTAGGTAAGCGATTGTTTCTTTTTGTATAAATGTTGTGTTATCTCTTAATAACTGAACACCATTTTTAATTTCAGCTGATGGATTTATGTATTCTAAGTTTTGAACTACATTTTGTGAAGTTCCATTAGCAAATCTAATTCCATCAATTGTTGGGTCTAACTGATTAGCTTCTGATGGAGTACCACCCTTAGTTGCTCTTGATGGGTATCTCCAATAGTATAATCCAGCTACTCTACTTCTTTCATTTCCACCGTAAACTAAATCAGTTACAGCTGCATCAATTATATATCCAGTATCTCTTCTACATTTATCTTCGTTGTAAGTTACATTACTCCAAGAAGATGATATAAATTCGATAGTTTCATTTTGTACGAAACTTCTATTGTTTCTTAGTAATTCAGCCGATGCAGATACTTCAGATGTTGGTGAAACGAATATTGTATTTTCTAATACTTTTTCAGCCAATCTAGCAGAGTAGTTAATTCCATCAATTGTTTGATTTAATTGTCCGTTTGGATTAGTTTGGTAATTAACAGTTGCATCTGATGGGTATAAGTAATAGTACTCACCATTTACTCTACCTCTTTCATTTCCACCATATAAGAAATCCGTTGCTACACCATTTAAGATATATCCAGTATCTCTCTTACATTTATCTTCATTGTAATCAAATGTACTCCAAGAAGATGAGATGTAAGCGATTACTTCATTCTGAATAAATTCTTTATTATCTAAAAGAACTTTATTTCCAGCTAATCTCTCAGCCGATGCCGTTACGAATATTTCGTTTTGTACTAATTTACTTGCCACATCACCCGCGTACTTAATACCCGTTGTAGTTGGTTCTAATTGAGTTGATGTTGCTGATGAAGGATATTTGTAGTAGTATTCTCCTGCAATCTTACTTCTTTGGTTACCACCATAAAGTAAATCAGTAGATACTGCATCTAAAATATGTCCAACATCTCTCATACAAGTTGCTTCTACATAATCAAACCCTTCCCAAGAAGAACTTAGGTAAGAAATTGATTCAGATTGAATAAACTCTCTATTATTTCTAATTAATTCAACTGATGCTGATATTTGAGCTGATGGGAAATCAAATGTTACACCTTTAACGATTTGTTCAGTTAATTGTGATGCGTAATTGATACCATCAATAGTTTGTTGAGCTTGAGAACCAGTTCCATTAGCTTCAGATGGGAATTGATAGTAGAACTTAGCGTTTACTACTGATTGAGATACGATTCCATATCTTAAATCTTCTGCTACACCATTTACAATAAATCCAACATCTCTTCTACACTTAACATCATCATAATCAAATCCTATCCACGAAGAAGAAATATATTCTACAACTTCATTTTGTATAAATGGTACACTTTCAGTAATCAATCCATATGTAGTTAGAATATCAGAACCAGTTAATAATGAACCATATTCAAATGCAGGTTGAACAACACTTACTGAATTTTGCTCAGTTCTAACAAATGTGTGAACTGATTGTGGTAAATGTTTAATTGCTCCATTTGATGCTGATACGAATGTGTGAACTGATTGAGGTAGATGTTTTACAGCGTTTGTTGATGCAGATACAAATGTGTGTACCGAACCAGAAGCACTTCCACCATCTCCTACATTTATTGTAAATGTACCAGTTTGTCTTTCTAATCCATCATTTGTAGCCGATACAAATGTATGTGTGTTTGTATATGAGGAAGAACCTATGTTTATATCAAACGTATTTGTAGTTACATTAGAAATTTCTAACCATCTTCCATTTGGATAATCTATTCCAGCTCTTGGATATGATTTTTCAACAGTATCACCATCCAATACACAAGTATAAGTTAGAGAATTATTATCTAATTTGATATAATCACCATTACTAAAATTATGATTAGCTATTGTTATAGTAACATCACCAGTTGATGCGTTATAAGGAGCATCAGTTACAGTATGTGATGTAGTTCCAACTGAAGTAATAACTATTGATTGTTCAGCGTATGGGTCAGAACCACTTCTTGGATAAGAATGAACAGATGTATCACCATCTTGGTCACAAGTAAATGCGAATGATTCATTTTCTAATACTACACTTCTACCAACACCTATACCATGCTGTCCAACAGTTACAATCATATCACCACTTAATGCGTTGTAATCAACATCCGATGGTGTAAAGAATTTATTTGGACCCGAAATACCAACATTTACAGTCATTGTAGTATCAGTAATATCCGTTATCTTCATTGAACGTCCAGCGAATGGGTCAATACCAACTCTTGGATATGATTTAACTGATTGATTATTATCCATATCACAAGTGAAAGCAAATGATTCAATATCTAAAATGATACCTTCACCAATACTTAAACTATGACTTTCAACAGTCATTACGAATTCACCCGTTGCTGGGTCATAAGATGCAGTTGTTGGATTAAATTCTACATTAGGTCCAGACGCTCCTACGTTAACAGTTATAGTATTATTGGTTTTTGAAAGAATTTCTAATTCATTATTGTAAGCAGGTTGTCCAACTGAAGGTAATTTATCTTCAGTTTTGTTGTTATCCATATCACAAGTAAATGTGAACGATTCAGGTGATAAGTATATACCCTCACCCTCAGTATAAGAATGACTTTCAATTGTTAATACAAACTCACCATTTGATGGGTCATAAGTTGCGTTAGTTGGAGTTGAATCTGCTTTTCCATTAGCTATTGCATCTGATACAATTGCGAATGAAGATGAAATTGTGTTAAAAATAGTAACATCAGTTATACTACTACCAGTTGCTGGTGAGAATGAAGTTACTTTAATTCCATTATCAGTATTCAAACTTCCTGTTTGAACAAATAATGTTTCTTTGTTAACTAATTTTTCAATTAAATCTTTAGTATAGATTAATGCATCAGTAGTTTCATCTAATTGATTACCAGTTGCTTCAGATGGGAATCTATAATAGAATTCACCAGCAGTTAATGCTCTTTGGTTTCCACCATATCTTAAATCAGTAGCAACAGCATCAATTATGAATCCAGTATCTCTACTACAACTTAATTCATTGTATTCAAAGTTTGGATATTTAGCGTTTACGAATGCTACAGTTTCAGCTTGTAAGAATTCTCTATTTTCTCTAATTGTATCATAAACAAATTCAACTTCATTTGATGCAGTTTGGAAAACAGCTCCACTTACTATTTCAGTTACTATATTTTGTACATAATCAATAGCAGTTACAGTTGGGTCTTTTTGTCTATTTTCATTTGGTACACCACCACTAATAGCTGCTGATGGGAATCTGTAATAATAATCTCCAGCATTCACACTTCTTTCATTTCCACCATATAATAAATCAGTAGAAACTGCATCTATAATATGAGTAATATCTCTTTTACAAGTTATTTCATTATAAGTAAATCCATCCCACGAAGATGATAAGAATTCAATTGTTTCATTTTGAATAAATTCTCTATTATTTCTAATCAATTCATAAGAACCACTAACTACTGCGGATGCAGTTTGGAACGTATATCCTCTTACAATACTTTCTGCTAATCTACCAGCATAATTAATACCATCTAAAGTTTGTTGTAATTGTGCACCTTGTGCCTGAGATGGGAAATCATAGTAGAATTTACCATTGAATATAGATGCAGAATTTGCGTTATACAACATATCTTCAGCTGCCCCACTTATAATTCCTCCTATATCTCTACTACACTTACTTTCATCATATGATGCAGTTGACCAAGAAGATGATAAATAAGCAATTGATTCACTTTGAATAAATCCAATATTTTCTTTTAATAAGTTATATGCTGCAATTGTTGTTGGTGATTCTGATGGAGCTCCATACTCAACAACAGTTGGTAATGAACCAGTTCCATTTTTAACAATATTAGTTACAATTGCAATTGATGATGAAATTAATCTTTGTTGTAATCTATCTCCAAATGATTCAGATGTAAATTGAACTGCGTCAGTAACTTTAATTAAGTTATCAACATCAGAGTTATTTTTAACAACGTTTGGTTTAACACCCAATCCATTTTGTAATATATTTTCAATTATACCAACTGATGTATTTACTTTATTAATTTCAATTGATGAACCTACAATAGAAGAAGTAAACTGATTTGCTGAAGTTACTTTAATATTGTTTTCAGCATTAGTTACTAATTTTGGTAAAATACTTATTGAGTTATTTTCAGTTCTAACAAAAGTATGACCTGCCTGAGGTAAATGTTTAACTGCTCCTTTAGATGCAGATACAAATGTATGTAATGATTGAGGTTCATGTTTAACAGCGTTTGCTGAAGCTGATACGAATGTATGTAATGAACCTGAAGCGCTTCCACCATCACCTACATTTATTGTAAATGTACCAGTTTGTCTCTCAATACCATTTGCTGCAGCTGATATAAATTTGTGTTCTCCTATATATGATGATGCACCAATATTAATATTAAATGTATTCGTAGTTACATTAGAAATTTCTAGCCATCTTCCAGATGGGTAATCATAACCAGGTCTTGGATATGATTTAGTAGTTGTATTATCATCTAATACACAAGTATAAGTTAATGCGTTATCAGCAACTTTAACATAATCACCATTACTAAATCCGTGATTGGCGATTGTTAGTGTTACTACACCTGTTACTGAGTTGTATGGAGCGTTTGTTGGAGTATGCGATGTTGTACCTACCGAAGTAATCACAATTGATTGTTCAGCGTATGGGTCAGAACCACTTCTTGGATAAGAGTGAGTTGTAGCATCTCCATCTTGGTCACAAGTGAACGCAAAAGATTCATTTTCTAATACTACACTTCTTCCTACTCCTAAACCAAATGATTCAGTAACAGTTAGAGTCATATCACCACTTAAAGCATCATATGATGCAGTAGTTGGTGTAAAGTATTTATTAGGACCTGATATACCTACATTTACCGTCATTGTATTTGAAGTTACCGAAGTAAGTTTCATTGAACGTCCAGCGAATGGGTCAATTCCAAATCTAGGATAAGATTTAGTTGATTGGTTGTTATCCATATCACAAGTAAATGCAAATGAACCAGTACTTAATACTATACCTTCTCCAACACTTAATGTGTGAGTTCCAGTTGTAATTACGAAATCACCATTAGCAGGGTCATAAGTTGCATTAGTTGGAGTCCATTCAATATCAGGATCCGATGCTCCTACATTTACAGTTATAGTATCAGTAGTTTTTGCTGTTATCTCTAATTTATTAGTATAAGCAGGTTGTCCAACTGAAGGTAATTTGTGTTCAGTTCTGTTCCCATCCATCGTACAAGTAAATGTAAACGATTCTGGTCTTATATAAATTTCATCTCCAATATCCAAAGTATGATTTGGAATAGTAACTACAAAGTTTCCATTTGATGGGTCATAAGTTGCTGTTGTTGGAGTAAATGAACCTGTACCATTTTCTATGATATTAATAATTTCTCCAAATGATGAACTTACAATACCAAATTCAGTATCAGTTACATAAGTACCACTAGCAGTTACATAAGAACCAGTTGTTAGTTGTTGTGGAGTATCTAATGTATCATCAAACCACTTAGCTAATGCAAATGGTGTATCATCGGTTCCGAATCTAATAATATCATTAATAAACCCTACACTACGAGTTACAAATGCTGATTCAACTTCACTACCACTTAGTGAAGAAGTAAATTGAGATGTATCATTAATTTTAATTAATCCTTCAATATTTTCAGTTAATATAGGTAAAGTACTTACTGAATCTCGTTGAGTTCTAATAAATGTATGAGCTGATTGAGGTAAATGTTTCAATGCCCCATTGGAAGCTGATACAAAAGTATGAACTGATTGAGGTTCATGTTTAACTGCTCTATTGGATGCTGATACGAATGTATGTAATGAACCAGAAGCACTTCCACCATCTCCTACATTAATTGTAAACGTTCCATCTTGTCTCTTCAATCCATTAGTAGTTGCTGATACAAATGTATGTGAACCTACATATGGTGAAGAACCTATATTGATATCAAATGTGTTAGTTGTTACATTTGAAATTTCTAACCATCTTCCACTTGGATAATCGTAATTAGGTCTTGGGTAAGATTTTGTAGTTATATTTTTATCTAATACACAAGTATAAGTTAGAGAATTATCATCTAATTTTATGTAATCTCCATTATTGAAATTGTGGTTAGCTATTGTAATAGTTACATCACCAGTTGCAGAATCATATGGTGCATCGGTTACACTATGAGAAGTAGTTCCAACTGAAGTAATTTTTATTGATTGCTCAGCGTATGGGTCAGAACCACTTCTTGGATAAGAATGAGTAGTTACGTTACTATCCATATCACAAGTGAATGCAAATGATTCGTTTTCTAACACCACACTTCTACCAACACCCAATCCGAATGATTCAGTAACAGTTAGAGTCATATCTCCACTTAGAGAATTGTAAGAAGCAGATACAGGTGTGAAATATTTATTCGGACCTGATACTCCTACATTAAATGTCATTGTAGTATCAGTTACAGCCGTAAGAGGAAGTGAACGTACTGAATACGGGTCAATACCAACTCTTGGGTAGGATTTAACTGATTGGTCGTTATCCATATCACAAGTAAATGCGAATGATTCAGGTGACATTACTACACCTTCACCAATACTTAAACTATGACTTGCTACAGTTACAACAAATTCCCCAGTTGCTGGGTCATAAGATGCAGTTGATGGATTGTATTCTACATTTGGACCCGATTTACCAACGTTTACAGTTATAGTATCTGATGTTGTTGATTTAATTGTTAATCTATTATCATAAGCAGGTTGTCCAATTGATGGAAGTTTGTGCTCAGTTCTATTTCCATCCATATCACAAGTGAATACAAATGATTCAGGTTTTAGATAGATACTATCACCACTATGTAAATTATGTTTAGGTACAGTCATTAAGAAATCACCATTAGCAGGGTCATAAGTTGCTGTTTTAGGTGTGAATGATTCAATACCTGTTTTTATAATTCCAGTTACAATATCATATGATTCACTAACTTCAGTTTGATATGAACCACTCAATGCAATTGATGAAGATACTGAATTAAATGATGTTACTTTTATATTTCCATCACTATTAGAAACTTTAGATGGAGTTTTAGTTATTAATTGAGATAAAACACTTATTGAGTTATTTTGAGTTCTAACAAAAGTATGACCTGCCTGAGGTAGGTGTTTTACTGCTCCATTAGAAGCTGATACAAAAGTATGAACTGATTGTGGTAAATGTTTTACAGCGTTTATTGATGCTGATACAAATGTATGTATTGAGCCACTTGCACTTCCACCATCTCCAACGTTTATTGTAAATGTTCCAGTTTGTCTTTCTAAACCATTTGTTGTAGCTGATACAAAAGTATGAGCTGATGCGTAAGATGATGAACCAATGTTAATATCGAAAGTATTAGTTGTTACATTAGAAATTTCTAACCATCTTCCAGATGGGTAATCATAACCAGGTCTTGGATATGATTTCTCAACACTATTACCATCTAATATACAAGTATAGGTTAGAGAATTATCAGAAAGTTTGATATAATCTCCATTACTAAATCCATGTCCTGTGATTGTTATAGTAACATCACCAGTAGATGCATCATAAGGTGCATTAGTTATAGTATGGGATGTAGTTCCAACTGAATTTATTACAATTGATTGTTCCGCATATGGGTCTGAACCTAATCTTGGGTAAGAGTGAACAGATGTATCACCATCTTGGTCACAAGTGAAAGCAAAAGATTCGTTTTCTAATACTACACTTCTTCCTACTCCTAATCCGTGCTGTCCAACAGTTACAACCATATCACCACTCAATGCGTTGTAATCAACATCAGTTGGTGTAAATAATTTATTCGGAGCCGATACTCCAACATTAACAGTCATTGTTGTATCAGTAACATCAGTTATAATCATTGAACGACCTGCAAATGGGTCTATTCCAAATCGAGGGTAAGATTTAACAGATTGGTTATTGTCCATATCACAAGTGAATGCAAATGAACCAGTATCTAATACGATACCCTCACCAATACTTAAACTATGATTACCAGTTGTGATTACAAATTCTCCAGTTGCTGGGTCATAAGATGCAGAAGAAGGTGTGAACTCTACATTAGGACCTGATTTACCAACATCCACAGTTATAGTATCTTCGGTTACCGATTTAACTTTTAATTTATTATTATATGCTGGTTGTCCAATTGATGGTAATTTATGTTCCGTTCTATTATTATCCATTGTACAAGTGAATACAAACGATTCTGGTCTTATACAAATTTCATCCCCAACATCTAAACCATGTTTAGAAATAGTAACTACAAAGTCTCCATTTGATGGGTCATAAGTTGCTGTTGTTGGAGTAAATGTTTTTTGTGTAATTATATCTCTAACTAAATTCTTAGCATATACAATACCCTCAATAGTTTCTACTTTTTGTACGGTAGTTGCTTCAGATGGGAATAAGTAATAAAATTCTCCACTCTTAATACTTCGTTGATTACCACCCCATAAGAAATCGGTTGCAACACCATCTAAGATGTGTCCAACATCTCTTCTACACTTTTCTCTATTATATGTAAAGAATGGGAATGTGTAATCAATGTATTCAGTTACTTCTTTTTGAATTAAAGTTCTATTATCTCTAATCGTATTCCAAATACTTAATTTAGTTTCTGAAGGTTGTACTAATACTACATTCTGAATTAATTTTTGAACTAAGTTAGCTGCATGTACGATACCATCGATAGTTTGTGTTTTTTGAACACTTGTTGCTTCTGATGGATATAAGTAATAGTACTCACCAGCAATAACACTTCTTTCATTTCCACCATATCTTAAATCGGTAGATACAGCATCTAAGATGTGTCCAACATCTCTACTACATTTAGCTTCATCATAATCAAATCCAACCCAAGAAGATGAAATGTAAGCAATTACTTCAGCTTGAACCAATTCTCTATTTTGTTCTATCGTTTGATATAATCCTTCTCTTTCTACTGATGGATTTACTAATATAGTATTACTCATTACCTTATCAGATAATCTTTGAGCATGAACTATACCATCAACAGTTTGGTCTAATTGTGAACCTTGTGCTTGTGATGGATATTTGTAATAGAAATCTCCAGCAATTATACTTCTCTCATTTCCACCATACAATAAATCAGTAATTGCTGCATCTATTATGTATCCAGTATCTCTCTTACATTTTACATCATCATAATCAGCTGCGTTCCAAGAAGATGAAACATATTCAATTACTTCATTTTGGATTAAATCTCTATTTTCTAATACTAAGTTATAAGCATTTACTTTATCTGAAGATAGTGGTGTAAATACTGCTCCACTTACTACTTTTTGTGCAACTTCACCAGCATATTCAATACCATCTAAAGTTGGGAATAGTTGAGAACCAGTTGCTTCAGATGGGAATTTATAATAGAATATACCAGCATTAATTGTTCTTTCGTTACCACCATAAACAATATCAGTAATTGATGCATCTAAGATGTGTACGATATCTCTTTTACAAGTTTCTTCTGGATAATCAAAATCACTCCAAGAAGCTGATAGGAATGCAATTCCCTCTTCTTTAATAAACTCTTTATTATTGTTTATAATTGTTTGTGTATCTAATCTATCTTGAACTGGATTTGAGAATGTTACATTCGATGCTATTTTTTGTGCTACCCTACTTGCGTATCGAATTCCATCAATCGTTTGACTCAATTGTGAACCTTGTGCTTGTGATGGATACTCTAAGTAGAACTTACCATTAAAGATAGATGCTGAGTAAACATTGTGAATTAAATCTTCAGCTGCTCCACTAACAATACCAGCAACATCTCTCATACATTTATCTTCATCATATGATGCAGTTGACCAAGAAGATGATAAGTATGCTATTGTTTCTTCTTTTATGAAATCAATATTTGATTTTAATAAGTTGTAAGCTGCAACAGTTGATGAAGCAGTTACCTCACTACCATACAATGATGATGATTCATAAGAACCACTTCCAAATTCTATAATCTTAGTTACAATATCAAATGCCCCAGAAATAAATTCTATATCTGCAGCTGATGCTGAGATAGAAGATGTAGTAAACTGAGTTTCAGTTGTTACTGCGATTGCTTCTTCAGTATTATCAATTTGTGGAGGAATTACAGTTACCGAATCATTTATAGTTCTAACAAATGTGTGAACTGATTGTGGTAGATGTTTAACTGCTCCATAAGATGCTGATACGAATGTGTGAACTGATTGTGGTTCATGCTTAACTGCATTTGTTGATGCAGATACAAATGTATGGATTGAACCACTTGCACTTCCACCATCACCTACATTAATTGTAAATGTACCATCTTGTCTTTTTATTCCATTAGTTGTAGCAGATACAAATGTATGTGCTCCAGTGTAAGAAGATGAACCTATATTAATATCAAATGTATTAGTTGTTACATTTGAAATTTGTAACCATCTTCCAGATGGAGAATCATATCCAGCTCTTGGATAAGATTTCTGAGTTGTGTTTCCATCTAATACACAAGTATAAGTTAATGCACCATCATCAACTTTTATATAATCATTATTAGAGAATCCATGATTAGAGATTGTGAGTGTTACGATACCAGTTGTTGGATTGTATGGTGCATTTGTTGGAGTATGTGATGTAGTTCCAACTGAAATAATTTTTATCGATTGTTCTGCATATGGGTCTGAACCACTTCTTGGGTAAGAGTGAGTTGTAGAATCACCATCTTGGTCACAAGTAAATGCGAATGATTCATTTTCTAATACTACACTTCTACTTACACCCAATCCATGTTGACCTACTGTCAATACCATTTCCCCAGTCAATGCATTATAATTAACATCAGATGGAGTAAAATATTTATTAGGACCTGAGATACCAACATTTACAGTCATTGTATTATTGGTAACATCAGTTATAATCATTGAACGACCAGCGTAAGGGTCTATACCCAATCTAGGGTAAGATTTAACTGATTGGTCATTATCCATATCACAAGTGAAAGCAAATGATTCAGTATCTAATATAATTCCCTCACCAACACTTAAAGTATGTGTACCAGTTGTTATTACAAATTCTCCAGTTGCTGGGTCATAAGATGCGTTAGTTGGATTAAATTGTACATTAGGACCTGATTTACCAACATTTACAGTTACAGTATTATTTGTTACAGATTTAATTCCTAATTTAGTATTGTAAGCAGGTTGACCAACTGAAGGTAATTTGTGTTCAGTTTTGTTATCATCCATTTCACAAGTAAATGTGAATGATTCTGGTTTTAGATAGATACTATCAGTTTTTCTAAATTTGTGATTTGGAATAGTCATTACAAAATCACCATCAGCAGGGTCATAAGTTGCTGTTGTTGGAGTAGAACCAGTTCCAAATTCTATAATATCTAATACAGTTTCAAATGAAGATGATAATTTAGATATAAGAGTTTCTGAACCAACTAATGAAGAAGTAAATTGAGTTGCATCACTTCTTTTAACTAAACCTTCAATGTTTTTAGTTAGAATTGGTAAAGTACTTACTGAATCTTTGTTTGTTCTAACAAAAGTATGAACTGATTGAGGTAAGTGTTTAATAGCTTTTCTCGATGCAGATACAAATGTGTGAACTGATTGTGGTTCATGCTTCACAGCGTTTGATGAAGCTGATACAAATGTATGTAAAGAGTTTGATGCCGTTCCACCATCTCCTACATTTATTGTAAATGTACCAGTTTGCCTTCTTATACCACCAGTAGTTGCCGATACAAATGTATGTGCTGATTTATATGATGATGCTCCAATGTTAATATCAAATGTATTAGTTGTTACATTTGAAATCTCTAACCATCTTCCACTTGGATAATCATATCCAGCTCTTGGATAAGATTTTTGAACAGTGTTTCCATCCAATACACAAGTATAGATTAAAGCTCCATTATCAACCTTAACATAATCTCCATTACTAAATCCATGTCCAGCAATAGTTAAAGTTACAATTCCAGTTGATGCGTTATAAGGAGCATCAGTTGGTGTGTGTTGAGTATTTCCAACTGATTTAATTTCTATCGATTTACCAGCATATGGGTCAGAACCTGGTCTTGGATACGAATGTGTTGTAGCATCTGAATCTTGGTCACAAGTAAATGCGAATGATTCATCTTTTAATACTACACTTCTTCCAACTCCTAAACCATGCTGTCCAACAGTTACAATCATATCACCAGTCAATGCATTATAAGATGCAGATGTTGGAGTAAAGTATTTATTTGGACCCGATGCTCCAACGTTAAACGTCATTGTTGTATCAGTTACCGAAGTAATTGGAATAGAACGAACTGCAAATGGGTCAATACCAACTCTTGGATATGATTTAACCGCCTGGTCATTATCCATATCACAAGTGAATGCAAATGCTTCTGGTGAAAGTATAATACCTTCTCCAACACTTAAAGTATGTTTACCAACAGTTGCAACGAAATTTCCAGTTAATGGGTCATAACTTGCGTTAGTTGGATTGAATTCTATATTCGGACCTGATTTACCAACGTTTACACTTATGGTATTATCAGTTATTGAATTTATTGTTAATTGTTTATTGTATGCGGGTTGTCCAACTGAAGGTAATTTATGCTCAGTTCTATTACCATCCATATCACAAGTGAATACGAATGATTCTGGTCTTAAATAAATTCTATCATTAACATCTAAATCATGTTGAGAAATAGTCATTACAAACTCACCATCAGCTGGATTATACGTTGCTGTTGTTGGTGTATAAGAATCTATACCACTTTTTAGAATCCCAACTACCGTACTGAATCCTCCACTTACTATATTTCTATCAGAAACACTAGCATCTAAGGATGAAGTATATTGTACACCATCAGTTACTTTTATATTATTTTTAGTGTTTACTACTTTTTCAAATTCACCTTTAGTTGGAACATAAACAAATTCCTGCTCAGATGATAATGGTAAACTATCTACAATGTTTATTACACCACTAGCCGAAACATTTGTTGGATTCACATAGAAAAGTGTATCAGGTGTATCTACTAAAGGAGTAAATGTTATCGTACCAAATGTAATACCATTATTTATTAAACCAATACTTTCATATACATCATATGTAGTACCAGCAGTTCTTTTGGTTTTAATTAAGAATGGTGCATTAATATTAATATCTTCAAAACCTAAATCATTAACAGAGAAAGTGTACATTTCATTTCTAACCAATGTTAACGTTGGGTCTTTTTTAGAACCCAAGAAAGAACCAGTATCTTCTCCACCTAATCTCCATCCTTCTCTACCATCAAAGTATTTTAATTGATTATCATTAATATAAAATGCAGTTGAATCGTTTGGTAAAGAAACAACTTCAAAATAAGATGAAGAATTAGCTGAACCTGATATTTCCTTACTTCCACTAATTCCATACTCAACAATATCAATTACAGTTCTAAATGATTCTGAAATTTCTGATGAAATTGGAGTTGATGCTGATATAGAAGATGTATATTGTGAATTGTTATTAAACTTAATTCCATCTTTTACATTTGAAACTTCTACTATATCATTTGGTAATGTTGTACCAATTGTAGTTGTTATTAAGTTATCACCATAAGAATTTTTAGGAATACCAACTTGAGAAATAGGTAAACCATTTGGTGCAAATCCAACAACTATATCTGAAGTTATTGAGCTTCCACTTTCTATAATCGTAGTTACTATTTCGAATGATTGAGAAATACTACTAAGTTCACTATTACTAGCAGTTATCGATGAGGTTATTAATGTTGTACTACTAACTAACTTTGGTTCTTCTAATGTCCATTCTAAATTAGGTGTATTACCAGCAATAGCTGCAAGTAATGAATCTTCACCTTGCTTAATAATATCTTCAACTAATCCAAATGAAGAACTAACTTTTACTTTTTCAGTTTCACTACCAGATACCAAAGATGATGAGAATGGTAGAATATTACCAACTTTAACTCTTGAATATGTGTTATCAATTACCGCTGGAGCTTCTACTATTTCATTTACAATTACTTTATCAATAAATGATTTAGCGTAAGAAATACCATCAACAGTTTCATTTAGTTGGTCTCCATTTACTTTCGAAGGAATTTCACCATAGTATAATCCAGCTCTAACTGATTTTTGATTACCACCATAATATAAATCAGTTGCAACTGCATCTACAATAAATCCAGTATCTCTTTTACATTTATCTCTTAGGTAAACTAAGTTAGGAAACTGAGTATCAATAAAGTTTACAGTTTCTTCTTGAATTAAACTTCTATTTTCAACAATTAAATCGTATGTTGATTGTATGATTGCTGATGCCGTTACGAATGTATCTTTAACAACTAATTTTTTAGATAAATCTCTTGCCCACTCTATACCATCTAATGTTGGTAATAGTTGTGTTGTTGTAGCAGTTGATGGGTATAGGTAATAGAACTCACCAGCTATTCTACTTCGTTCATTACCACCATATCTTAAATCAGTTGAAACTGCATCTATAATATGTCCAACATCTCTTTTACATTTATCTTCATCATAATCAAAGTTTCTCCAAGAAGATGATACATAAGAAATTACCTGATTTTGTATAAATAATTTATTATTTGTTAATAAATCATATCCGTTTATAACATTTACAGATGGCTCTACATAGGTTACATCACCAATCACCCTTTCTGCTATTCCACCAGCATATCTAATAGCATCTAATGTTTGTTGTTTTTGTGATGATGTTGCTTCTGATGGATATAGGTAATAGAAATTTCCATTTAAAACGGATTCTTCATTACCACCATATAATAAGTCGTGAGCTGCACCACTTACAATATACCCTAAATCTCTTTTACAAGTTGTTTCATTATAATCAAATGTACTCCAAGATGAAGAAAGATATGCTATTGTTTCTTCTTGAATAAATGATAAATTACCTAATAATGCATTGTATCCATTTTGATAATCAATTGATGGATTTTCAAATGAAGAACTTTGAATAATACTAGGTGCATAATCTGGACCTAATTCTAAAATTCTATAAACAGTTGCAAATGAAGAACTAATCTTATTTCTTACTTCTGCACTTGAAGAAATATCAGTAATAAATTGAGGTGTTTCAGTTATTTTTATATTACCAGCATTTGATGATGTAATTGGTGGTAATGGATTATCAGTATCATCCAGTCCAAACTCTACTATTCGTAAAACAGAATTATAATTTCTATTAATTATATCAACTTCAGTTTGAGTTGTTGCATCTGAAGTTATATAAGGAGTTTCATTTCCAACTTTTACTAAACCATCTATATTATCTACTAAAGTATAACTAGCAGTTGCTCTAGCTCCAATTTCTAACGTTTCTTTTACTTTATCAAATCTATCTTCGATTATTGCTAATTCAGTAGAGGTTGCTGATGTTGAACCTGTTATTTGATTTCCAAATGATACATTCCAAACCGAACCAGTGTTATATCCTCTTGTTGCTGATTTAGCTAATAAAGATGGAATATTACTTATACCACTTGATACAATGTTTGAAACTAATCTATATTCTGATTTTGCCTGTTCTGCAACTTTATCAGATGAATTATTACTACTAAATTGTTGTAATTCATCAGTTACTTTGATACCATCATTTGTATTTGGTACAAATTCAGGTATTGCAGTTAACCCATCCTCAATTGTATCAATAATAATTGTATAACCATCTCTTACTCTATTAAATGCTTCTAAGTTACCACCACTACCAGTAATAAACCTAGACCCACTAGCATACATACCAAAATCACCAAACGATGTGTTTGAGTTTAGAAGTACTGCTTGTCCACCATCTAATACCTTTACAGAATATGCTGAGAAGTTTGTAAAGAAGGATACCAACTGAATAAATCCTCTACCTACAACTTGACAACCCACACCATTAGGTGCGATTTGTGTATATGCATCCAATACCATTGAAGCAAGAGGTGAATCAGGATGGATTATATTTCCATCTACATTCAATCCACCACCACCAGCAGGAATATCCTCATATGCTTCTAAGAATGAGTTCTCCTGATTCGAAATCATCGAACAGTTCTGAACATAAGGAGATGTTGTAATAAATGAGTTTGGTGCGAATGCAATTGCGAAACCACTTCGAGAGTTATCTACTGATGGAAATACTCTCAATCCAGCAAATGTCATCTCTGAAAGGTAACATCCACTATTTACCCAAAATAAATCTTCGTTTTCGTTTTTAGCTACAATCTTAGTTACCCTTAAACCAGCTCCCCATACAGTTGTATTCTTTGGAAGTTCAATTGGGTTTTCTTCTAAGTAAGTTCCAGCAGATACTTCAATTGCAAAACCAGTAAATAAAGAACCAGTTGGTAACCCAAATCTACCATCATCTCCCGCAGTTGCTAATTCAGCAGCTCTTTTTACAGTTCTTAATGGAAATTGTGGTGTTCTACCATCATTTGTATCATCACCAGAAGTTGAAGATACATAAATAGTAGCATCCATTGCTCCGAAATCTTCAGGTTTGATTCCACCAAATAATCTTGAATCTAACGATTCTAATGAAACGGATGATGTTAATTCTAATGCTTGGTCACCAACTACATTAAGAGGTCCATCAATAGTAAGTGAACCACTTAATTCAACTGAACCAGTTATAGTAGATTTTTCAGAAGGGTCTGAACCTAAAGTAAAACTTTGAGATACAAGTAAAGAGCCAGATATAGATACACCTTGCGCAAAGGAGGTATCCCTAATAAAATCCTGTATCTCTTCTACCTGTTTTCTGGATATTAATCTTGCCATTCCTTTATTCTATTTCTACTATTTTACCCTTAATTGTAAATGCGTTTGTTGGTACTTCCAACGGTACTCTTGTGATATCTTCATTAAATATCATTCTAATTTCTTTTGAACCACTAGCGTATTGACCTGATAATAATTCAGTTCCCTCACCATCATATAACTTTACATTATATTTAGTTCTATCTTGCTTTACTCCATAAAGAAATACATCTAAATAATCAAATGCGTTATCTACTTGTAAATCTTCATATACAAATCTATATCCTTCTATATCTACTCTATCCAATAAATCACCATCATTGTTACCATCTTTAGAACCTAAAAATAAAGTAAATAATTTTTGAGTAGCAGAATCCAAAGATGATGAGGTTGGAGTAAACTCATTGATAAACGTATCTTCTATTACTTCCAATACAAAATTTTTGAAAGATTGTCTATCTCTCTTTTTTACTGTATTACCTGTGTATATGTTTGGAACCTTTCTACTCATTAGTTAACTCTTTCAATATCACCTTTTATAAATATCCTATCATCAGTAGAGAAAGACCAAGGGTCTCCATTTCTATCTTCTAATGGAAAGTTTTCTTTTTTCATTTTTACATAGAAATCATTTCCAACTTGTTCGTAAACATAATCTTGACTTCTAACGAATAATTCACCTTGAGAGTCATCTGTTAATAAATACATAAAAACATCAAATCTTGCATGCGGTTTTCTTTTATCTTTTAATCTTGAATCTAAAGTTTTTATTCTCATATTTTCAACTTTAAAAATCCAATAAAGTGGATGATAAAATTCATATCTATCTCCACCATTTTTATCAGAAGGAACACCTGAAAATGTATTAGGTGCGTTTACCTCTTTTAGAATATTTTTTAAAGTAAATATGTTCATAATTCAATAAATTTACCAGTTACAGAAACTTCATCTTGAGAATCCAAAATGTATGTAATTTCACCACCACTTTCAAAAGCTTGAGTATTATCCAATTTAAATAATATTCTGTTTATACTACCATCAAATGTATAAGTGTATGCATTTGGTGTTATAAACACTCCATTAATATAGATTCTAAACCAACCTTTAGTATCAAATGTACCTCTTAGTTCTTGTGGTAAAATAGGTAATTCAGAATTTTCTAAATAGAAATAAGAAAACTTATTTGTTACACCATCTGCTGTTTCATCAGGATATAAACTCTTATTAATATTTGCATCTTTAGAACCCCTAATTGCTACAAAATCTATAACGTTCTGATACTCATTATAAATATTAGGATTTGAGAATCTCATACCTGTTAAGTCAGTTTCTATACCCCATACAACTTTTTTAGGAGTGAATGATTTTTTAACAGTTGGTTTCTCATCATATGTTTCTGGAAGTAGGTATGCATTAACTACCATTGTAAAGGAAGTTCTAATGATTCTTTCTGAACCTTCTCCTACTTCTTGTTGGTTATCAAATGAATCAATACGAGTTCTAAATTTGAATCCCTTTTCACTTCCCCAATACCTATCAGTTGCATATTGAAATGCTTCGACTATGGTATTCATATGTTCGGTAAATGATGTCCAAATCATTACCTCATAAGTTACAGTTACATAATCAGGTACTGAAACTTCATATTGTTCAAATGCTTTTTGAGCATCTGGTTGTAATGAAAATCTTTCGTATCTATTCTTTTTAGAATATTTTCTATAAGCTGGTAATGTATTTACATCTTTAAATTGTGCTAAGTTTGTATCTCTTTCGATAGAGTTTCTTTTGAACATTACTAATGGAATCTGAATCTTACCTCTTTGGTCTCTCAGATATCCTTTTGCTCTAGCATTATTCCATCGTTCAGCATTACCATATAATAAAGGAACTTTAACTTGATTACCATGTTCTTCAACATCAGGTATCACAGTATCCACCATATATTCAGCAATAGTAGTATCTACATCTAAAAGTTTAACACCTTTAGTGTACTCCTTATCTATACCTCTTTGTAATGCTCTATTTGTTTCTTTCTTATTCATTATATAACTCTCATTTCAGTTTGAATAGAACTTCTTCTTGTCATAAATGTTGATGCAATGATTGAGAATTTCTCTCCACTTTGTCCACCAATTAATTGGTCCTCTCTCACATTATCGATTTCAAAATATGCATCATTGTGTTTAATAATATCACCAATCTCTGGATAGAATCCTTTTCCTTTTAGAGTAACTCTATTAAATCTAAATTCTACGTTTTGTCCACTATCAGCACCAAATCCTTCATATGAAACCGAAGAATCATCTCTTTCAATTACAGCAGTACATTCAGTACCTTGATAATAAGATTTGTTTAGGGATTCACCATAAAGGTTTGTTGATATATCTTCAATAGAGAGCTTGAATAGAACTACTGTTGTTTCAATCACAGCATCTACTAATTCCTTTGAAATAGATTCAAAGAATCTTATATCTCTATCTAATGCGAATCTTGGCATTTTATCCGGTGTATATCGTTAGTGGAACTTTTCGTAACATTTCTTGCTGATAATTAGATTCGTTATTTCTAATTTCAAACTGATTTTTTCTACTTAACTCTTCTAAGTTTTCTCTGAGTTGTTCAATCAAAGCATCTTTTTCAGTTTGAGCCTCAGCTCTTAATGCTGCTCCATCCAACGATATTTCGGAACCAGGAATAGGTACTGAACTATATTTTTCTCTGATTGCTCCTAATAGTTCTTTAGCTAGAGCAAGTGAATATTTTCTAATCCATTGTTTACCAACATCATTTATTTTACTATATGGAATAAAATCATAGCCAACATTTGAGTAGTCAGAAACCACATCCGAAGTTACGTTTGTTGAGTTTTGAATAAATTCATTTCTAACAAAGTATTCAAACCATAATCTACCAGTAGTTGTTGGGATTGGGAAAATTTGTAATTTATTATTTACGATATTAAATGAGTGTGCTGATTTTCTGAACTGGTCATTAAATTCAATAGCTTGAATTCTTAATAAATCTTCATAAAGTGGCATCAATACAAATTGTGCTGCTGGTGAGAACGAACCAAATCCAAATTCATCAACTAAGTTAAGAGTTCCTTGTCCACTTACCGAGTAAGGGTCAAAGAATCTATTAATTGCTGGAGTTGCTTCGTGAAATACTTTTACTACATCAATTCTATTAGAACTCTCACTTACGTTTGCCCATAAAGTATCTAAATCATAGTTTTGTTGTCCAGCTACTAAATCAATTGAACCTTTTTGAATATCGGTATTACCACCAACACCAGAAAGTGTACCATATGCATCTGAAATGGCTACTAAATCAGGTAAATTTGAACCTTGAACTAATTGTCCACTGTAATTTGAACCCGTTGGGTTTCCTTTTAATGTATCTAAGTTATTTCTAATGTTAAACTGATTTACTTGCGAAGCATACTCTGAAGTAGCTTCTTCAAAACAAGCAAATAAACTTTCATCAACCAATTCTACATTTTGGACGGGGTATCCTAATCGTTTTGCACACCAATTAGCTACTTTTGGGGCATCTACTGCGAATATTGCATCCGAATCAAAAGTTCCAAATGGAGTATCCCCTACTGAGAATGATGATGAACCAGGGTATATGTATTCTACTGCCATAAATTATTCCTCTCTTTAGTATCGTATCTATAAATATAAAGAAATATAAGAATAGTATTTTTAGTGAGGACATAAAAAAAGAGGGGAACTTTCGAACCCCTCTTTATTCATTTTATATAAAGTTAAACTCTATCTTAGATAGATTGTAAATCTTTAACAAAAATCTTACCATAGTACTCAGGTCTAACCATCTTCTTAGCGTATCTCGTCATTACTCCTCTTCTTGGAGTGAAGTTTTGAGGGTCATACACTAATGGAGTCATGATTAACGGTACATACGGAGCATATACAGCACCAGTTTCTAGGAAGTTGCTTCCTCTAAATCCTAACAAGATTTCATTTGAAGTCATGTAAGGGTTTTTGTAAACTGTGTATCTGTTAGCAATCGCACCTACTGAAGTTACACCAGCAGCGAAAGACATTGCATCTTTATCAGCTGATACACTAAATCCAGGGATTGATTCTAAGATAGTACATACATCAGGAGAAGCAACTACGAAGTTAGCTCCACCTCTTAAAGTCAATTGGTGAATCTTATTAGATACTTTGTTTAATTTAGTACCTAAAGTTTGGAACCAAGTGTTCTTTTGGTAAGCAACAGCAGAACTACCAGCTGACCAAGATGAACCATTGTACTCTTCACCTATTGTAGCTGACCAGTATTCAACAGTTAAAGCGTTAGATTTTAACATATCTAAGATTTCTAAATCAATCTCTAATGAGATGTAATCAGATAACATAGAAGTTAATTCAGCTTCAGCATCGATTGAGTGGTAAGCGTTAAGGTCTTGCGCCAACTCAGGAGTCCACACAGCCTTTAGTTTTCTAGTCTTAGCAACAATTGCTTCAGACTTCAACTCTAGGTCTACTTCAGGAATCTGAAGGTCATCACCAGTTGCTGGACCAGGAGATGTAAATGAAGATTGCTCAAAGTCACCTCTGTTATAATCAGCAGGGATATGAGAAAACTTAACAGTTACAGCGTTTGCATCTACAGCAGCAGATGTTCCAACGAAGAATATAAGGTTATCACCATCAACTTTGTTGAATTGAGAGTAGTTTGCACCATTAATATCAGTACCACTTACAGCGAAAGATGCAATTGCATCTACATCAGCAGTAGCTGAGATATCAGATTTAGCAATAGTTAATTTTTGGATATCACCAACTTCAACAGAAGCAGATAATGCACCATCAAATCCTATATCAGCATGTGAAGCAGAAGCCCAAGTTTGAGCACCAGTTGCTACACTTACAGAATCTTCATTGATAGAATATCCAAATGCACCATTACCATATAAACCACCAGCAGCTTCACCAGTTCTACCTGAACCTAATGAACCTGAGTTACCAAATAAAGATTCGTGCTTTAGTTTTCCACCATTTTCCGAACCATATTTGAAATCTAGATAGAATACAAGTCCTGAAGGTAAGTTCATTGGTTGTACACTAACGAATTCTTTAGAAGCAATCTCACCAAAGATTCTTCTAACAAGAGGAAGGGCTACACCACTCCACTCTTCACTATTTGCGGCTGTCCCAGTCTGAGATGCCTCATCAAGCAATTGTTTTGCTTGGTTTTCTAAAAGAACAGACATTGCGCCTTGCTCTTTTTCATTTAAACCTTCTAGAAGTCCAGTTTGTTCCCATTTACCTTTTAGTTGTCTTGTTTCATTCAACATTACAGCTTGTGGGTTCTTTCCTTCCATTAGTTTAGATAAATCAAAATTTGCCATTTTATTTTTCCTTTTTAATGTTAGTTAATTATTTAATATTAGCCAATTGTTTAAATCTTTCGGCTAACGTATTTGTGTTTTCAGAAATAATTTCTTTTGCAGGTGCAGTTGAAGCAACTGGTTTAGAAGCAGCTTCAGCTACAACTTTCTTAGTTCTCTTCTCAGTTCCTGTAAAATTCATTGATTCTGCCAACGTAGCGTAAACTAATTTTACTTCTCTAACAGATGATGTTCTGTCTAAGTTTTCAACAACTTTAGATTTTTGCTCATTGTTTAAGTTATAAGCTCTGAACAATCTATTAGCGTATAATAATTTTGCGTTAAGAAGGTTTACTTCGTTGATAGTAGATTTTAAAGATTTCACAGTATTGTAAGCTTCTTCTAACTCAGTTTGTAGTTTAACTACCTCTTCGTTAGCTTCTTCTTC